>ENA-UEQE01000522-UEQE01000522.1-human-gut-metagenome-genome-assembly--contig:-NODE-522-length-33495-cov-12.302591_pt1 | contig 33495 bp, 27 predicted proteins | sample MGYA00242934_ERZ507935 | MGnify/ENA primary metagenome ERZ507935 (study PRJEB26167, sample SAMN06115423) | human gut metagenome | host: Homo sapiens | place: China:Anhui | collected 2015-03-30... | reverse complement strand
TTCTCTTGGGGGTCCAAGGGGGATATTCTCTCACGTGAGAGAATATCCCCCTTATCCGCAGCCCCACACGGTATGGGGAAAAGCCGCAGCCTCTTCGGGCTGCTCCCCCTCCGCGCCATGCGCGGAAAAAGAGAGGACTTCTCTTTCGAGAAGCCCTCTCTTTTTACTTATTTTCTGCTGTGCAGAAGCAATTATTCCGCTTCCTGCATCGCCTTTGCGGCAGCGACAGCCTTCGCCTGTGCGTCGGCGGAACACTGCTCGTAGCGCACAAAGTGCATCACGAACGAGCCGCGGGACTGGGTCATGGAGCGCAGGTCAATGGCGTAGCTCATCAGCTCTGCCTCGGGGCACTCGGCCTCGATGACCTGCTCGCCGTTGCCGGTCGGGGTCATGCCCATGACGCGGCCGCGGCGCTTGTTGAGATCGCCGAGGATATCGCCCATGTACTGGTCGGGCACCGTGACCTTGAGCTCGCACACCGGCTCGAGCAGGACCGGGGACGCCTCGGGCATGGCTGCCTTGTAGGCGAGGTTCGCCGCGGTCTTGAATGCGATCTCGGACGAGTCGACCGGGTGATAGGAGCCATCGTAAAGGACGGCCTTGAGGTTCACGACGGGATAACCCGCGAGCGGGCCGTGGACGCAGGCCTCGCGCAGACCCTTTTCGACCGCGGGGAAGAAGTTCTTGGGGACGCTGCCGCCGAAGACTTCCTCGGCGAAGACCATCTCTTCGCTCTCCTCGTTGGGCTCGAAGCGGATCCAAACGTCACCGAACTGGCCGCTGCCGCCGGTCTGCTTCTTATGACGGCCCTGCTTGGAGACCGTCTTGCGGATCTTTTCACGGTAGGGCACGCGCGGCGTGTCGAGCACGACCTCGACGCCGAAGCGGCTCTTGAGCTTGTTGACGAGCACGTCGATCTGGATGTCGCCCGCGCCGGAGACGACCATCTGGTGCGTTTCGGCGTTGTTGACGACGCGGAAGGACGGATCTTCCTCGTTCAAGCGGTTGAGGCCCTGGGCCATCTTATCCTCCTGGCCGCGGGTCTTGGGCGCGATGGCGACGCTGTAGCAGGGCTCATCGAACGGGATGGGCTCGATCTTGACGACCTTGCGCGGCTCGCAGAGCGTGTCGCCGGTCTTGACCTTGTCCATCTTGGCGATGGCGCCGATGTCGCCGCAGGTGAGCTCCTTGACCTCGGTATACTTCTTGCCCTTGGGGATGTACAGGCGGCCGAGCTTCTCGGTCTCGCCGGTGCGGGCGTTGACCATGGGCATATCGGGCTTGATGGAGCCGGAGAGCACCTTGACGTAGGAGTACTTGCCGTACTGGTCGGAAATGGTCTTGAAGACGAACGCGGTCGGCAGTGCGCCGGGCGCGACGACGAATTCGGAGGACTCGCCGTCCTCATTCTCGGCCATCAGGGCGCGGGCGTCCTGCGGCTGGGGAAGAAGCTCGACGATGGTATCCATCAGGATGCGCGTGCCCATGCCCTGAATGGCGGAGCCGCACACGACAGGGAAGAGGGACAGATCCTTAACGCCCTGGCGCAGGCCATGGATCATCTCGGCATAGGTGAAGTCTTCACCGGCGAAGAACTTTTCCATAAATTCCTCGCTCGTCTCGGCGACGGACTCCTTGAGCGCGTCGTAGAGCTCATCGAGCACGGGCTTTTTGTTCTCAGGCACTTCGATCTCGACGCGGCCGCCGCCGGGGCCGAACTCGAATGCGCGCTTATGCAGCACGTCGATGATGCCGATGACCTTCTTGCTCTCGTCCCAGATGGGGGCGACGACGGGGGCGATGTTCTTGCCGAAGCGCTCGCGCAGCGTGTTGAACGCGGCGTTGTAGTCGGAGTTCTCCTCGTCGGTCTTGGAGATGTAGAGCAGACGGGGGAGAGAGTTCTTCTCGCAATATTTCCACGCCTTTTCCGCGCCGACGCTCATGCCGGCCTTGGCCGAGCAGACGATGACGGCAGCGTCGGCAGCCTGAACGGCCTCCGCGACCTCACCGGCGAAGTCGAAGCCGCCGGGCACGTCGAGCACGTTGATCTTGCAGCTGTCGTATTCCACGGGAGCCACGGCCAGAGAAATGGAGATCTGGCGGCGGATCTCTTCGGGATCGTAGTCACAAACGGTGTTGCCGTCGGCAATTCTGCCCAGACGGTCCGTGCCGCCGGTGAGATACAGCATGCTCTCAGCGAGGGTGGTCTTGCCGCTGCCGCTGTGGCCAAGCAGCACGATATTGCGGATGTCTTTTGCACTCATAATGGGTCAGTCTCCTTCCGAAAATCGTAAATCCCAGATCGGCTCGCGCCATAAGATGGGATAATACTCAATGCAGAAATGATATCATGTTTTTCTCTCCATTACAACCATATTTTTCCGCAAATTTTCGTTTTCTTCGTTCGAAGTGTCAATAACGATCGCTGAGCAGGGCGTCGACCAGCGCGCTGAGCGACCACAAAAGTACGTAAATGAGCAGAGAAAACGGCGTGAGCACGCTGTATGCGCCGACAAAAGTTAAATAAAATGCAAGGAGCGTCGAGGCCGTGGCGGCTAAAAATGCAAGCACCGTGCAGCGCCTTGCGGACGCGCACAATCTCTTGCTGCCGAGCACGACCTCGGCATACGGCATGAGGCCCTCGCGCATGAGCAGCGCATACGGCCGCCCGCCGCCGCGCTCGGAGAGCGCCAGGCGCGTCGAGAGCTTGGGATAGACCGCGCGCGCGTCGGTGCCGAACTTACGCTTTAAAAGCGCGGGGGTGATGTTGCCGTCGCGCACGGCGAGCACGGGGGTGATGCGGCTGTGGTGCAGGGCGTGGAGCGCCCAGTCGACATTTTCCGCGGGCATGTACTTCACGGCGAACACCGCGATGAGCGTGCCGTCGACCGAGAGGAACACGCCGGTCTTGAGGCCAAGGTTTCGCGGCAGGTTCACGCCGCGTTTTCTCATAAAGCCCGCCGTGCCGAAGAGCACCGTTTCGCCGTGGATGCGGCCGCCGACGCCGCCCTCTTCGTAAAAGTCGACGTCCTCAACCTGCTCGCGGAAGCCGCCGTCGCTGGCGAGAAGATTGTCAAAAAGGCGGCTCAGGCCGCTTTCGGACGCGTGGGCCATCGTCGCGGCGTAGGAGATGACCTTGCCGCTCTCCTCGCCGAAAACCTTGAGCCCGCCGAGCGTGACCGTTCCGGGCGGGAACAGGTCGCCGTCGGTCAGGATGACGCAGTTGCTCCGGCGGATGGCGTCCGCGCCGGAAAAGCCCGCCACGGCGCTGCCGCTTTTGGCAAGCCGCGCGGCGATGCGCTTGAGCGGCAGCGCGCACACCATCGGAAACGCGAGCAGGTTCGCGCTCGCGAGCATCACCGAGAGGTTCCACGCAAGCAGCGCGTTCTGCTTCGTCTCGAGCGTCGAGAGCACGCCGAACACGACCGCCGCCGCGAGGAAGACCGGCAGCAGCACGCTCTGCCAGCGCGAATAGGGGGCGTTTGCGCGCGCGGAATTCGAAAATCCGCCCGGCAGGCCCACGCGCTTGGCCGCGCCCCCTGCCGTCACGGTGACGATATACGGCGCATTGCCGATGGCCGCGATGCGGAACGTGTCATACATGCCGTGCAGGCGCAGACTTTCGCCCAGCAGCGCGCAGTAGACCGACATCGCCCCCAGCACCGGCAGCGGCAGCGACAGCGCCGCGCGCGCGGGAAGAAAAGCATAGAGTGCCGTATCAAGCAGCGTGACAAGGCATAGAAGCATCGTCAAAAAGCCCGACGTGACTTTTCCCTGTTTGAGCGAGCGCAGCGCGCCCGCAAAAATGCGCCAGCCGATGGCGCAGACGATGGCCTCGACCGCCAGCAGCGGCAGCGCGCGGATCATCGGATCAGCGGTGTACGCCTCCGGCAGGATGGAAAAATGCTCCAGCACCGCCATGACGCACAGCAAAAGCGTGAAAATACCCGCCCCACGGCGCGCCTTCGTCGCGCCCGAAAGCTGGGCGCGGTAGTCGGAGAGCGTTTCGGTCAGCGGCGGCTCGGGGAGCTCGGGTTCAGGCTCTTCGAACTCTTCTTCCTCGTCCTCTTCCTCCTCCGCGTCGTCGTAGAGCTGCTCGGTGTCGCGCATCTTGCGGCGGGAGAACAAACCGCGGCGCGGCGGCTCCTCCTCGATGATCGTGTCCTCGCGCTCGGAGAGCGCCTCCTGCACGGTCTGGGCCAGGATGTCCTGCAAGCTCATAGACTTGGGCTCGTCGTCCTGCGGCGGTTCTTCTTCGGTTTCCGCGTCCGTTTCCTCTTCCGGTTCGGCTTCTATCGGCTCTTCGGCCTTTTTCGCACCGGGGAAGGGGATGACGGGGATGCGGGCGGTCTCATCCGCCGTTTCATCCACCGTTTTTTTCGCCGCCTCCGCCTTTTTCGGCAGGGGGACGACCTTTGCCGGCGGTTTCTTTTCCGCCGGCGGCTCGGGTTCTTTTTCTTCCGGTTCGGGCGCGGCGGGCGTGCCGCTGCCGTACTCGGCCAGAATGCTCTCGAGCGTGAATTCCGCGTCCTCGTCCATGCTGCGGGCCGTGTTTTTCAGCAGCAGCTCGGAGTCGGCGAGCGTTTCTTCAAATTCAAGGTCTTTGGGGTCCATATCGTTCCTTCTTTACCGTCACTGCCCCAGGCGCTGGCGCACCGCCTCGTAGAGGAGGATGGCCGCCGCCGCGGAGGCGTTGAGCGACGAAATTTTACCCTTCATCGGGATGCTGACGAGGAAGTCGCACTTTTCGCGCACCAGTCTCGTCATGCCGTCGCCCTCGCTGCCGATGACGATGGCCGCGGGGCCCTTGAGGTCCGCGGAGTAGAGGTCGCTCGTGCCCTCGGCCGCCGTGCCGAAGACCCAGACGCCTTCTTTTTGCAGCTGCTCCAAAAGCGCGGGGATGTTCGGCACGCGCGCGACGGGCACATAGCTCACCGCACCCGCGCTCGTCTTGGCGACAATGCTCGTGAGGCCCGCGCTGCGGCGCTTGGGAATGACGACGCCATGCGCGCCCGCGCACTCCGCCGTGCGGATGATCGCGCCGAGGTTATGCGGGTCGGAGATCTCGTCGCAGACGACGATCAAGGGGTTTTCGCCTTTTTCGCGCGCGATGTTCAAAATATCCTCAACACTGACATATTCGCGCACGCTCGTGAGCGCGATGACGCCCTGATGGGCGTGCGTGCGGGACATGAAGTCGAGCTTGCGCTTGTCCGCGTCCACGACGACCACGCCCGCGGCGCGGGCGGTCGAGGCGATGTGGCCGAGCGTCTTATCGGTCTCGCCCTTCTGGATGAAAATTTTGTCGATGGTCGTGCCCGCGCGCAGCGCTTCGATCACGGCGTTGCGGCCCTCGATGATGCCGTCGGCCTCCGCGTCCTGCACGCGCGCGGTCTTTTCCTTGCGTTCCTTATCCATAAAAGAAATTTCTCCTTGTGACAAATTTTTATAGAATACTCCATTGCAACTATAACACAGAACAAGGGCAAGATAAAGAGGGCGCAAAGCAAAAGTTCATCGAAAATTCACCGTAGAAAACTTGTGCGATTTTCTTATATATGGTATAGTTGAAATCACTAATTCAAAAAGTGCGCATCTTCGCATTTTTCTGTCTCCCGACAGGAGGAACAACATGGAGCCAAACAACAGAAACAACCGCAATCGCGGCGACAAGAACCGCCGGCGCGGCGGGGGCATGTGGTCGATCGTCCTATGGGCGCTGCTGCTGACAATCGGTGTGAACTACCTCTCCGTCATGCTCGATCAGGCCCGCACCGCCGAGTCTTCGTGCGAGATCGCATACAGCGAGCTTGTCGAACTCGTGGAGGAGGGGAAGGTCAAGTCCATCGAATTCGGCGACACGGTCTTCACCATCACGCCGGTCGACGGCTTTACCTACACGGATGACGACGGCAAGAGCTATGATCAGAACTATACGCTCTTCACCACCATCATTCCCGACGCGACGGAAAAGCTGATCACCCTGTGCGATGAGCACGGCGTGACCTACACCAAGCCCTATCAGCCGCCCGTTTCGCCGATCCTCACGTTCATGGTGAGCTATATTCTGCCCACGGTGCTGATGGTCGGCGCGTTCATGCTGCTGATGAACTTCATCACGAAAAAGTCCGGCGGCATGGGCGGGATCGGCGGCATCGGCAATGTCGGCAAGGCCAACGCCAAGGTCTACATGGAAAAATCCACCGGCGTGACGTTCGCGGACGTCGCCGGTCAGGACGAAGCGAAAGAATCGCTCGTCGAGATCATCGACTTTCTGCACAACCCCGAAAAGTACACCGCCATCGGCGCAAAGATCCCCAAGGGAGCGCTGCTCGTCGGCTCTCCCGGTACCGGTAAAACGCTGCTGGCCAAGGCCGTTGCGGGCGAGGCGAAGGTGCCGTTCTTCTCGATCTCCGGCTCTGACTTTGTCGAGATGTTCGTCGGCGTCGGCGCGAGCCGCGTGCGCGACCTCTTCGCCGAGGCGTCGAAGGTCGCCCCCTGCATCATCTTCATCGACGAGATCGACACCATCGGCAAATCCCGCGACGGCGGGCGCTACGGCGGCGGCAACGACGAGCGCGAGCAGACGCTCAACCAGCTGCTCGCCGAAATGGGCGGCTTTGACCCGAGCAAGGGCGTCATCGTGCTTGCCGCGACGAACCGCCCGGAGGTGCTCGACAAGGCCCTGCTGCGCCCCGGCCGCTTCGACCGCCGCATCACCGTCGACCGCCCGAACCTCGCCGGCCGCTTAGCAACGCTGCAGGTCCACACGCGCGGCATCAAGCTCGCCGAGGACGTGGATCTCAAGAAGGTCGCGCTCGCGACCGCGGGCTGCGTGGGCGCGGACCTTGCAAACCTCGCCAACGAGGCGGCGCTCCGCGCCGTGCGCAAGGGACGCAAGCTCGTTACGCAGGAGGACATGCTCGCGGCGTTCGAGTTCGTCATCGCGGGCAGCGAGAAGAAAGGCAGCGTCCTCACCGAGTTTGAAAAGAAGCTCGTCGCCTATCACGAGGTCGGCCACGCGATGGTCGCCTACAAGCAGAAAAACGCCGAGCCCGTGCAGAAGATCACGATCGTCCCGCACACCGAGGGAAGCCTTGGCTACACGCTCCTCATGCCTGAAGAGGACAAGACGAACCTGCGCACGCGCGATGAGCTGATGGCGAAGATCGCCGTCTCGATGGGCGGCCGCGCGGCCGAAGAGGTCGTGATGAACACGATGACCAACGGCGCCTCGCAGGATATTCAGGAGGCGACGAGCATCGCGCGCAACATGGTCGCCATGTACGGTATGAGCGACGCGGTCGGCATGGTCGCGCTCGGGTCGGTGCGCAATCAGTACCTTGACGGCGGCTACGGCCTCGACTGCGCGCAGGATACCGCCGCCATCATGGACCGCGAGGTCAAGCGTATCCTTGACGAGTGCTATAAGGACGCCGTACAGGTCATCCGCGACAACCGCGAGGATATGGACAAGGTCGTCGCCTACCTCCTTGAAAAGGAGACCATCACGGGCGGTGAAATGGTCGCTATCCTCGAAGGCCGCGATCCCTCGACCGTCGAAGAGGCCTACGCTTCCACGCGCAAGAGCGAGGACGGCTTCCGCCCCTCGCAGCCGAGCGTGATCGAAGCGCCCGCCAAGCACATTTCGATGACAAGCGAAAAGATCGAAATGCCGCCGGAGGACAAGGGCGAAGATGCTCAGACTGAGGACAAGCCCTCGACTGAGCCCGAAACGCCGGACGCCCCACAGGGTGAAGCACCCGACGCTCCCACGGAAAGCGCTGACGAAAACAAGTAAATCAATAAAAAATCCCCGCTGTAAAAACAGCGGGGATTTTTTTGCGTTCTTTATACCACTTGGAATAGATAAAACTTGAGGTAATCCGTCTCCGGCACGTTCCAGAGGATGGGGTGGTCACAGCTCTGCGTGCGCGCTTCGATCTGCCGCAGCTCGACGCCCGCGTCCGCGGCGGCGGAGCGCAGCATCCGCTCAAAGCGTTCGGCGGGCATGAAGTGGCTGCACGACGCGGTCGCAAGGTAGCCGCCGCGCGGCAGCAGTCGCATCGCGCGCAGGTTGATCTCCTTGTACCCCTTTTCGGCGTTGTTCGCCGTGCGGCGAGACTTTGTGAACGCCGGGGGATCGAGGATGATGAAGTCATAGGGCTTTTCGTGCGCGGCCTCGAGCTGCGGGAGCAGGTCGAAGACGTCGGCGGCGAGAAAGTCCATTTTGTCCTCAAGGCCGTTGCGCGCCGCGTTCGCGCGCGCCATTTCGATGGCGCTCTCGGACACGTCCACCGCCGTCACGTGCTCTGCGCCGCCTTTGGCGGCGTTGAGCGCGAACGAGCCCGTGTGCGTGAAGCAGTCGAGCACGCGCTTGCCGTGCGCGAGGTGCGCGACGGCGAGGCGATTGAACTTCTGGTCGAGGAAAAAGCCCGTCTTCTGCCCGTTTTCGACATCCACACGGTAGAAAACGCCGTTCTCGCAAATTTCAGTGATGGGGCTCTCGGGCGTTTTTTTGCCGGGGAGGGGAAACCAACCCTTGTTCTGCGTCAGGCCCTCCTTTTCGCGAAGCACGACATCGTTGCGCTCAAAAAGGCCGTCGATCGTCTCGCCGTCCTGCTCCAGCACTTCAACAATGAGGGGGAAGAGCATGTCCTTGATCTTTTCCATGCCGAGCGAGAGCGTCTGCGTGACGAGAAGATTTTCAAACCGGTCGACCGTCAGGCCGGGGAAGGCGTCCGCCTCGCCGAAGATCAGGCGGCAGCAGCCGGTCTGCCCGTCCATGACCGCCTTGCGGTAGTCCCAGGCGTAGCGTACGCGCCGCCGCCAGAAATTTTCATCAAAGCGGTCGTTCGCGTTGCGCGAGACGATGCGCACGCGGAGCTTACTGAGTCTGCTCAAAAAGCCCGTGCCGAGATATTTGCCCTTTTCCGACACCACGTCGACGAGCGCACCGTTTTCACACTCGCTCTCGTCCGGCTCGCGGGCGACGTCGGAGTCGTACACCCAGGGGTGGCCGCTCTCGAGCCAGCGCGTGCCCTTGGCGGTGACGGTCAGGATCGGATAGTCGCGTGCAGCTTTCATAGATCAAAATTCCTTCTTTAAAACAAGTTTTCCCCATCATACCACGGCAAAAGCCGCGGCACAACTCATTTGTTGAGGAAAAACAGCCCGACAAGGCACAGCGCAAGGCCCACGAGCTTGTTGACCGTGATGGCCTCGTGGTAGACAAGATACCCAATGAACACCAAAATCGTCGCGATGGCCGCCGCAGACGACACCTGAAACGCGCTGACCGGCCAGCCCGCCTTGTAGGCGTGCATGCTGCCAGCTTCCAAACCGACGACCGCGAGACCGAGCAGGTACGGTGCCCAGTTCATCTGGCTGTATTCGTGCAGAAGGTTCGCCCCGCCGCGGTTCGTCACAAAATACAGGATGCCCGAAAAGATTGAGCCGATCAGATACGTGACCGTGAGCGACGCGAGCGGATCAACGCTCTCGGGCAGCGATTTGGCGCAGATGTGATACACGCTGTTCGATGCCACAACGAGAATGAGCGGCCAGAAGTAAGCCATAAATATTCCCTCCTATTCAAATGCCGGATGCAAAACGGCAGCCAGACTTCCGCCTGACTGCCGGTAGGTGCGCACCCGTAATAGACAAGGAAAGTGTATCAGCGGCGCGCGCTCTTGTCAAGGAAAATCCCGCCGCGGCGGCGATTCCGACAAATTTGTAAGCGACAGTTCATACAACCTGCCGCTTGTATTTTCCGCTCCGCCATGCTACCATAAAAATGTCATATCAATCCCAGCCGCGCTTGCGGCGCAGACTTTAATGGAGGCAAATTATGAGCTATCCCAAGACCGGCGAAGAAGTTTACGTCAGCCTGAATCTGTCTAACACGATGCTCACAGGTCTCGGCAAGGGCACGATCACCCGCGAGGACGTTTCTGTGGACTACCTGAAAAAGCTGTTTATGCAGCATGGCGTCATCGTCTCGGCCAAGCCCGAGTACCGCAACATCATGGAGCGCGTGAACAGCACCTATGACTTAGGGCTTGAAATTCCCGCAAAGCTCCAGCTCTTCCAGCTCTCCGAGCAGCACCGCCGCCTGGTGGTCGTGAATATCTCCGGCCTTCAGCGCAAGAACGGCTCGCTTCTCCCGTCCTACACGGAAGAGGAGCTTGACGAGGCAACGTTCACGTTCGTCAAGTATTACGTGCAGGGCGAGCACTACGACGAGCTTGTCGAGGAGAACAAGAAGCTGCGCTACGAGCTCGAGCAGGAGATCTCCTGGAGAAACCGCACGGATTCCGAGGGCTGAGTTCGCAACACCTTACATCAAAAAAGGAAGAGGTCCCCGATGGGAACCTCTTCCTTTTTTGACTATGACAAAATGCTTCGCAGAATTCCGCGTCCGCAGACGCGGAAAAAATTGAGGTCGTAAATCGCCGCGACCGGCGCGTGGCGATTTACTCCTCTCGCTCCGCGCGTGTCGCAGCCGCCAAGGGCGGCAAGGCACGAAGCGGAGTGCGGCTTTCTCAAAAAAGAGGCTCTGCCTCTTTTTTGAAATTACTTCTTGTCTTCTTCAAGCAGCCCCTTGAAGCTCGCGGCGAGACCGGCGAGGCTCTGAATCTCGCTCGGGACGATGATCTTCGTCGCCTGACCGTCGGCGGCCTTTTCGAACGATTCGAGCGCCTTGATCTTGATGACCTGCTCGTTGGGGTTGGCCTCATTGAGCATCTTGATGGAGTCGGCAAGTGCCTGCTGCACGTTCAGGATGGCCTGCGCTTCACCCTCGGCCTTGAGGATGGCGGCCTGACGCTCGGCCTCGGCCTTGAGGATGGCCGCCTGCTTTTCGGCGTCCGCGCGCAGGATGGTGGACTGCTTTTCGCCCTCGGCCACGAGGATCTGGGACTGCTTCTGGCCCTCGGCCTGCAGGATGGACTCGCGGCGTTCGCGCTCGGCCTTCATCTGCTTTTCCATCGCGTTCTGGATCTCACGCGGCGGCAGGATGTTCTTGAGCTCCACGCGGTTGACCTTGATGCCCCACGGGTCGGTGGCCTCATCGAGGATAGAGCGCATCTTGGCGTTGATGACATCGCGGCTCGTGAGCGACTGGTCAAGCTCCATCTCGCCGATGATGTTACGAAGGGTCGTCGCCGTCAGGTTCTCGATGGCGTTCATCGGGTGCTCGACACCATAGGTGTAGAGCTTGGGGTCGGTGATCTGGAAGTAGATGACCGTGTCGATCTGCATCGTGACGTTATCCTTCGTGATGACGGGCTGGGGATCGAAGTCGGCCACCTGCTCTTTGAGGCTGACCTTCTTCACAACGCGCTCGAAAAACGGAATTTTGAAGTGCAGGCCCACGCCCCATGTCGCGCTGTAGGCGCCGAGGCGCTCAACGACGTAGGCGCGCGACTGCTGCACGATCTGGATGTTCGTGACGAGCACCAGAAGCACCAGCAGCACTAAAATGCCGATACCGATATAGCCGATCCATTCCATAGTTCTTTTCCTCCTAAAATGTTGTGTAGTTTGGGTTTACTCTCTTCTCTCGCTGGGTTCTTTACTCTCGCGCACGTAGAGCTTGACGCCCTCCATGCGAACGATCCTTGCCATTTTCCCCTTAGGGATGATATTGCCGTCTTCGCTGCGCGCCGTCCATGTCTTGCCGTCGATGTACACAGCGCCCGTGGCGTTCTCGTTGTCCACCGTTTCGGTCACCTTGGCCTCGTGGTGCAGCACACGGTCGGCATTCGTGGGCACGATCGTCTTATCCAGCATCTTGCGCGCAAGGGGCCTTGTTGCGATGAGCGCCAGAATGGATACGATCAGGAAGACCGCGAATTGCAGCCACAGCGCCGCACCCAGCTCCGTCGCCACCAGCGCGGCCACCGCGCCCACGACGAACCAGATCGACACCAGCCCCGCCGTCGCCGCCTCGGCAATGCCGAAGATGATGATGGCGGCGATCCAGATAATGGTCATCATTTCATCTGCTCCTCCTTTCAAACTGCGCATACAGTAGACGTATGCCGGACCGATCATCGCGATGACGGTCAGCAGCATGATCCCGATGCTTTTGTTGTAGGGTGACAGATTCGCGTACAGGTTCGACAACTCGCTGCCGAGCGTGCGCGCGGACAGCAGCGGGGCTTCGACCGGCGGCTCGCCGGGGGTGGGGACTTCTTCTTTGAACAGCCCGTCCATCGTCACACCGTAGCGGTTGCAGATGAAGATGATCTTCTCCATCTCGGGGTAGCCCCGGCCGGATTCCCAGCGCGAGACCGACTGGCGCGAGACCTGAAGCTGTTCGGCAAATTCCTCCTGCGTCAGCCCGCTGCGTTTGCGGACCTCCTGGAGCCGCTCGCCAAATGCCATTGCGTTCCCTCCGTTTCTCTGTCTGAGGATAAGATAGCAAAACCGCGCGTCCATTTCCAGCAACTTTAGTGTTGCATTCCGTATTTTTCCGAAAAATTTCGCGCAAGTTTGATGTTACATCCATGTGACAGCGCGCTTTCCGCGCTGTTTTTCCTATTGTACCACATGCTCCACCGCTTTACCATGCTTATTTTGACGCGGCGATTGCCTTTTTTGTTCCCATCCGCTATACTAAAGTCAAATCATTTTTTCGGGAGCGTTATTATGCTGGAATTTGTCATTCCCTGCCTCTTGGGCCTTGAGAGCTTAGTGGGCGATGAGATCAGAAAACTGGGACTTTCTGACGTGCGCGTTGAGAACGGCCGCGTCCTCTGCCGCGGCGAGGCGCGCGACATCGCGCGGCTCAACATCAATCTGCGCTGCGGTGCGCGCGTCATTCTGGTTCTGCACAAGTTCCGCGCGACGGATTTTGAATCGCTCTTTCAGGGCGTGCGCGCGGTGCATTGGGAGGACTGGATCCCCCGCGAGGGGGAGTTCCCCGTCGTGGGCTACTCCATCAACTCGACGCTCCACTCCGTGCCCGCCTGCCAGTCGATCGTCAAAAAGGCGGTCGTCGACCGCCTGAGCGCGGCCTACGGCATCGCGCAGTTCCCCGAAACGGGGCGGCGCTATCAGGTGCGCTTTTCCATTATGAAGGACGAAGTGACCGTCGGGCTCGACACCTCGGGCGAGGGCCTTTATAAGCGCGGCTACCGCGCCCACGGCGTGGCCGCCCCGCTCAAGGAAACGCTCGCCGCCGCGATGGTCAAGCTCTCGCACTACAATGGGCGCGACCCGTTCTGCGACCCGTTCTGCGGCAGCGGCACCATCGCCATCGAGGCGGCGCTCATCGCGCGCAACCGTGCGCCGGGCCTCAACCGCAGCTTTGCCGCCCAGCACTGGGCCACGCTCGATAAAATGCTCTGGCTCGATGCAGCCGACGAGGCGATGGACAAGGAATTCCACGGCAAGTACGAGATCTGGGGCGGCGACATCGACCCCGACGCCGTCGAGCTCTCGCGCCACAACGCGGAATTGGCCGAGGTCGATGACATCGTCAAGTTCGAGGTCGACGACGCCACGCGCTTCCATTGGGGCGGCTTGTATGGCCGCATCGTGACGAACCCGCCGTATGGCGAGCGGCTTCTTGAGCGCGAAGAGGCGGGCGAGCTCTATAAAGCCTTCGGCAAGGCGATGGATAAGCTGCCCGACACCTGGCGGGTGTATGTGCTGTCGTCACATCCTGACTTTGAGCGCTGCTACGGGCGCTTTGCCGATAAGAAACGCAAGTTGTACAATGGCATGCTCAAATGTGATCTTTTCATGTATGGAAGAAGATTATAATGCCGCGCGCTGCGCGGCGGGGGAGAAAGCAGCGCCAGTGGCGCTGCACGAGTCAAGGGGGCCATTCTCTCACGTGAGAGAATGACCCCCTTGAACCCCCAAGAGAACGCGAGGGGAGAACCCCTCGACCCCCGACATTGGCAGTCTCGATCTTGAAGAGCTGCTCAGCCTGCGGAATCAGGTGCGGTGTACATGGCTTCGCCATGAACCCCTACGTTTCGTGACAACTCTTAACCGCACCTTACTATCGTGAGGCGCGAGTGACGTTTGCTTGGCGGCGGACTGCGTGCGGAATGCGGCATTGCTGGCGCTCGCCGCATTGATGAGTGCTCCGGTAAACGGAAATTAGGCTGTACTTCTACAAGATGGGCAGAGCGACAGCGGATAATAGAAGCAGAGGCAAATCCGTCTTGCAATGCTAACGCGGCAACGCCGCACACAGGCACTCTCATTCCGGAGGCGCAAAAGTCATTCGAGCCCGAGACTGCCAATCAAAAACCTTTCTCTTGGGGGATTTAAAGGGGGCCATTCTCTTTTGTGAAAGAGAATGGCCCCCTTTTGTGCCGCGGCGCGCACGCCGCTCTCCCCTCCCGCATAGTGCGGGAGTATCATCAATCCTTTTGATAAATCGCCAGCCCAAACGCCAGTTTGACACTAAGCTCCTGAGCCTGCTCAGCTTTTTGCTGATCCTTGGCCCCCGTCTTATAATAGTACGGCGTCATGCGGAACAAAGATAGAATATCCTCATTACAGGATAAATGAATGATATCGCGCACTTCGCGCGTTTCGACGAGCGTGAAGCCCTCGGTCGTAAGCGGCGTGGGCGGGTTGTCGCGCGGCGTGTCGTAGATGAGCGCTTTGAGCTCCCACAGATGCTCGCGCAGGGGATAGGCGCGCAGAAGATAGCCGCCCGGCTTCAGCACGCGCGCAAATTCCTCCGGCACGAAAGGGGAGAAGATATTGAGCACCTCGTCGACGCTGCCGTCTTCGACCGGCAGGTGCGCGCACGAGGCGACACAGAGCGTGAAGTCCGGCGAGCGCTTCGATGCGTACTGGAGCGCGGTCTTCGAAATGTCGACGCCTAAAAGCTCGCCGTGCTTGCCCGCTTTTTCGATGGCGCGCAGAACGGCAAGGGAATAAATCCCCTCGCCGCAGCCTGCGTCGAGGACCGTCGCCTCCGGCGGCGTGAACTCCGCCGCGGCGTCCGCAACGGCGGCGATGAAGCGGTCGTAATAGCCCTTGTCCAAAAAGTCGCGGCGGGCGCGTACCATGAGCTTGTCATCCCCGTGGTGGCCCTGCGAGGAGCTGAGCAGGAGGTTGACGTATCCGCTCTTGGCGATGTCAAAGCTGTGGTTTTTCGGGCAGAGATAGGCCCCCGCGCGTTTTTCAAGCGCCCCAGCGCAGACGGGGCAGCGCAAATTGACCATCAGAACAGCCCCACCTGCTGCGGCACCTCGCTCCGGCCGAGCGAGCGGAGCTGCTGCTGGTTTTCCTCGGCCAGCGCGTCGGCGATGGCGATCTTGCGGACGATATTTTTCATCGTCTCGTCAAAGAGCGTCCCGTCGCGGTAGTCCGCGGGGAAGATGAAGTCCACGCGCCCCTTGGCGAGCAGGTCCTCCACGCCCGCGCGGTTGCTGTCCTGATACACGGCCACCGCCTGCCCGCCGTAGGCGCGCATCATCTTCATGCACGGCACGTCGGAAAGGCCGTCGCCGATGTAGATCATGTTCGTGAACGGGATGCGCTTGGAGTCGTCGGGCATCGAAGCGTTGAGCTCCTTGTCCTTCGCGACGTCGAGTATTCCCTTGTTGATGCGGTAGACAAACTGGGTCTTGTTTGTGAAGTTGACGTCGAGCTTCGGCCACGAAGCAAGGCCCTCTTCGTTGTAGAAAAACTCACAGGCGTAGATCTCCTTAAATTCGTGGCTCACGCCGCTGCCCTCGATGATCTCGCGCAGGCCGGAGGAGAGCACGTAGTGCTCGATCTCCACGCCCAGTGTTTCGCCGAAGGCGTTGATGCGCGAGAACCAGTCCTGCACGCCGGGGAACAGCTCGATCGCATGCCCGCAGGAGACGAGGTAGTCGCGGTCCAGGCGGATGCCCTTTTTGCGGCACTCCTCGATCATCGTGTACATGTAGGCGAGCAGGCCGTCCATGCGGTTCTCAAAGCCGAAGGAATTCGCGATGCTCCAGAACTCGCCGGGCGTGTAGCCGAGCGATGGGATGAACGTATAGTCCTGCATGTCGGTCGTGCAGAGGGTCTTGTCAAAGTCGTAGAGAAAGGCGATGATGGGCTTTTTGTTCATGTCGTCTCCTTTTCACCGCGCTGCGGCCAAAGAAAAAATAAAAGGGCGGTCTGAAACCGGCTCCTCTGTGGAGCCGGCCAAAACCGCCCTTTTGCTGTTACTCTTCTCCGTGATAGTTGCGGCCAAACTTGAGGTCATCCAGACGGATGGCATGGCTGGCCGTTTCCACAAACGGGCTGTCGTCCGGCTCGAGCGGCTCTGCCTTGGGCTCCTCAGCCTTCGGCGCGCTCTGCTCCTCTGCCGGAGCGGTCTCCTGCGCCTTTTCGGGCGCGGCCTCCTCCGCCGCGGGGCGGAAGGACGAGAGGATCTTTTCCTCGATGGCGTTCACGTCGGCCTCGGTCTTCTGCTCGGTCTTTTCGCCGCCCGCGATCTCTTCGGGCGTCAGGTCAGGCGCGCGCTCGATGAGCGCAAGCTGCGCCTGCGCAAGCTCGCGCGTCTTCTGCAAAAATTCCGTGGTCGCGGCCTTGGCCGCGTTCAATCGGCGCTGCTCGAGCTCGACATCGCTCTGCAGCGCGCCGATCTTGGCGCGGGCTTCGTCCTCCGCGCCGGCGAGCATGGTCTTTTTCTTCTCCTCGGCCTCTTCGACCATGGTGTTTGCCATGCGCTGGGCGGTCAGGAGGGCGGCGCGCATGGAATCCTCCGTCGCGCGGTACTCCTCCACCTTGTCGACCAGCACCTTGAGCTTGGCCTTGAGGGCGGCGTTTTCTTTATAGAGCGAGGTATAATCGTCGGTCAGCTCGTCGAGAAACTCGTCGACCATCGCCATATTATACCCGCCGAAGGCCGCTTTGCTGAAAGCGCGGCCGGAAACTTCCTGCGGTGTCAGCATGCTATCCCACTCTCCGTTTCTTTACAGGTAGAGGCCGTTATTTTCCAGCTCGTCGATCAGATCGCCCATGATATCCACATGATAGGGCGTGATGATGTACGTGTTGGCCGCGACCTTTTTGATCTTGCCCTCGCCCGCGTAGGCCACGCCGGAGAGGAAGTCGATCAGTCTCCTTGCAATGTCCTTGTTCGTGGACTCAAGGTTGATGACCACCGTGCGCTTTTCCTTCAGATGGTCGGCGATCTCGCTCGCGTTTTCAAAGCGCTCGGGCTTGACGAGCACGACCTTGAGCTGCGTGGTCGCGTTGATGTTCACGACCTTGTTGCGGCGGTCCTCCGCCTTGCGCTCGGCGCTGCGGCGGTCGGCAAAGGCGCCCGTGTCGCCGCGGTCTCTCAGATCGGGGAAATCATCTTCATATTCCTCATCCTCATCCTCGTAGGGGTGAGCCCACTTTTTCAGATCATCCAAAATACCCATGGTATCAAGACCTCCTCGATCAAATCGTATAATTGCGGGCGCCGAAGATCGCCGTGCCGACGCGCACCATCGTCGCGCCTGCGCGCACCGCGTCCTCGTAGTCTCCGCTCATGCCCATTGACAGTATATCAAGTGTATTATCATACAACTTGGCATTGATGTCAACAAAAAGTGCATGAACTTTTTCAAAGTAGGGCAGGCTGCCGTGCTCGCCCTCGGCGACCGGCGGGATACACATGAGGCCGCGCATGCGGACATTTGCGCACTTTTTGGCCTCTTCCGCCGCCTGCTCCATGCTCTCGGGCGCAAAGCCGCTCTTGGCCTCCTCGCCGCCGATATTCACCTCAAGCAGGATATCCTGCACGATGCCCAGCTTCTCGGCCTGCTTGTCGATGGCAGAGAGCAGCTCGAGCGAGCCGACCGATTCGATCATCGCGACCTTGCCAACGACATTTTTCACCTTGTTGCGCTGGAGGTGGCCGATAAAGTGCAGGGGCGCGCCGTCATAGGCGTGCTCGGCGAGCTTTTTCGTCATCTCCTGCTCGCGGTTCTCGCCCAGCACGTCGATGCCCGCGGCGATGGCCTGACGGCAGGCGTCCGCGTCGTTCATCTTGCTCGCGCCAACGAGGGTAATTTCGCTTACGTCGCGGCCCGCCTCTTTGGCGGCCGCGGCAATGTTTGCGCGCACGCGCGCGATGTTTTCAGCAATGCTCATTTCTAATCTACGACCTTTCCGTTATATAGCTCCCCTGCCGAAACGATGACCTCATCGTTCGGGCGCAGGGTGTAAAGGGACTTTTGGCTCTCCGTCGCGGCTTCGATCGTGCCGGGCTCCACCAGACAGTAGTCGCTGCCCTGATAGACGATGCTCACAGGCTTGAAGTACGCCACGCGCCCGACGAGGCAGTAAACGCCTGACACGCCGTTTTCATCCACGCGCAGCGCGTTTTTCGGCACGCGCAGGCCGTCGTATGCGCTGATGATGAGCTCGGCGTTCTGCTCGCGCAGCAGCGTCATGTAGGATAAGTACCGCGTGCTCTTGAGCACGATCAGGCATTTGCCGTTCTCCGCGGCGCTGATGCGCGTGAGCGTGACGGGCAGGTCAAAGCCGACGCCCGACGCCATGCGGAGCGTCAGCCTGCTGTTCTCCTTCAGGGACGCGGCGTCCTTCTCGTTCACGTTCGCGGCGAAGTACCACGCGCTGCCCTGAATGAGCTTGCCCACCGTGGTCGAAACGCTCTGCGGCGCGGCGGACGAAAGCTGCGAGGGCGTCATCGTCTCAAGGACCTCCGGCGTCAGCACGCTCTCGTACCCGTCGGCCACGGCGCTGTAAGTCCCCGACACGGGCGCTGTGATGCGCGTCGTGCCGCCGCTCGCCGCGCCCGAGAGCGCGGTGATCTGCGCGTTCAGCTCGTCGAGCTTCGCCGTTAAGTCATCGCTGCCGTTGTAGGCGTATTCGCGCTTCAAGACCGTCGTTTTGAGCTGGGGGATCAGCGTGTCGAGCGAGCTGTACGCGCCCGACTCGTAGGCCGCGCGCACGGAGATGATCTGCTCGCGGATGTCGGTATCCAGACGCAGCGCGGTGGCCGCGTCGCTCGAGGCGCTCTTGGCGTACTCAAGCTGCTCTTTCTGCGCGCGCAGTGTCTCGAGCTGCTGCGTGGCGTTCAGCGCGTCGGCCGAGCGGTAGACGGAGGCGATGGTGTCGCCCTGGCCCACGCGCTCGCCCTCGGCGTGCTTGAGCTCGATGAGCGTTTCATTGCAGTCCACGACCTGCTCGTCGCGCACCACGTAGCCCCGCAGGGCAATGGACCGCTCGCTGTGATAGCGGTAGACGAGCGTCGTCGTCTCGGGGCTGACAAAGTAGTTGTAGCCCTGCACGGCGAAATACCCGATGACCGCCAAAAGGAGCAGGATCGTGATGATCTTTGTGGAAACGGATGTAGATTTCATGGCACACTCCCGGATCAGGCGTGCTTACTCCTCGCTTTCCTCCGCGCCTTTGAGGTCGATGGCCGCGATGGGCACGATCGTTGAGATCGCGTGCTTGTAGAGCATCTGCTGCTTGCCGTCGCTCTCCAAGATGACGACAAAGCTGTCAAAGCCCGTGATGACGCCGCGCATCTGGAAGCCGTTGACGAGAAATACCGTCACGCTCGTGCGATTGCGGCGCGCAGAGAGGAGAAATAGGTCCTGAAGGTTTGCGATTTTTTTCATGGCTTTTCTTTCCTTTCTTTTTTGCGGACGGCTTGTCCGCGTTAAAGTCAGGATACGCCATAGGTATGGAGAATTTCTGTCGAAAAAGCGAGGCAATCGGGGAGAATCCTCGTTTTTTTCCAATAAAACCAGTGGATGCTGGGGTCACGCCGCAGCCACGTGAGCTGGCGCTTGGCATACTGGCGGGAGCGGAGCTTGATCTCGTCGATGGCCTCCTCGCGCGCGGCCTCGCCGTCCAAGTAGGCAAGCGTCTCCTTATACCCGATGGCCTGCATGGCCGTCACGTCGCGGGGAAGTCCGGAATCGAGCAGCGCGCGCACCTCGTCGAAAAGCCCCGCCTCGACCATTTTGTCGACGCGGAGGTCGATGGCTCGCTTCATGTCGTCCCGATCCTCATAGGCAAGGCCGATGCGCACGGAATCGTAGCGCGGGGGGATGAGTTTCGTCTCCGCGTTGTGCTGTGCCATGGTCTTGCCGGTCTCGTAGTAGACCTCGAGCGCGCGGAGGATGCGCTTTTTGTCGTTCAAATGGAGATTTCCGGCGGTCTCGGGGTCGATGCGTCGGAGCTCGGCGAACATCGCCTCGCCGCCCTCCTTGTCCCAGCGGGATTCCAACTCCGCGCGGTATCTGCCGTCCTTGTCACCGCCGGCGAAGCCGTGGCCGGCGAGCAGGGCATTGAGGTAAAGCCCCGTGCCGCCGACGATGACGGGCTGCTTCCCGCGCGAGAGGATATCGTCGACGCACTTCGCCGCGTCGTCCGCATAGCGGGCAACGGAGTAGTTTTCCCGCGGGTCGGCGACGCCGACCATGTGATGCGGAATGCCCTGCATCTCCTCCGCCGTCGGCGCGGCGGTACCGATGGCCATGCCGCGGTAGATCTGCATCGAGTCGCAGGAGACGACCTCGCCGCCGAGCATTTTCGCAAGCTCGACGCCGAGCCACGTTTTGCCGCAGCCCGTCGGGCCGACGACGCATACGAGTTTCATCTTCTCCCTCCTGCGCTCACGCGCGCTTGAACATTTTTTCGAGCTCGTACTTCGTGAGCTTGGCTTTCACGGGCCGTCCGTGCGGGCAGAACTGCACCTCGCCGCTCTGCACCTTGTCGACGAGCACACGCAGCTCGCTTAAATCGCTCTTCCATCCGCCCTTGATGGCCGCCTTGCAGGCCATCGTGTGCAGCAGCGCGTCGCGCGCGGCGGCGGGGTCGACGGTGTGGGCGGTGACGAGCTTGTCGGCGAGCTCTTCGAGCGCGGGGATGGCGTCGCCGCTGTCGATATCGGCGGGGATGGCGCGCAGGATCAGGCTCCCGCCGCCGAACTCCTCGCACTCAAAGCCGAATTCGCGCAAAAGCTCCAAATTCGCCGCAAGCGCGCTGTACTCCTCGGCGGCGAACTCCGCCACGAGGGGAGCGAGCAGGGCCTGACACATCAGTGGCTCCTGGTTGGCCTTCATGCGGTCGAAATTCACGCGCTCGTGCGCGGCGTGCTTGTCGATGAGCCAGACGTTTTTATCCTCGTCCTCGCAGACGATGTAGGTGTCGAGCACCTCGCCCGCGATGCGCCACGGCGCGGCGGACGGGGGAACGAACGTCGTCTGCTCAATTTCGGGCTCTTCCTGCTTCGCAGGGGCAAACACGGGGACGATGGGCGCTTCCGGCTCGGGCTCTGCCGCAGTCTCCGCCGCCAGTCCGATGATTGGGCCGGTCACGACGGGGCGGGCGTCTTCCTCCGGCATCGGCAGCGTGACGACCTCGTCGTCATGGTTTTCCACAGAATGGACAGACTTTTCCACAGGCTGTGACTGCTGTGCTGACAGTACTGGCGCGGACGCGGGCGTTTCATGGCGCACATAGTCGGAAAGCGCCGCCTTGCCGCCGCTCTGCGTGTCGATGGCGGGCACTCTCGTCTGCCACTGCGGGGCGGGCGCGGGCTTCACCGGCGCGCTTTGCGGCGCGGATACGGGACGCGCACCGGCAGGCGTATAAGCAGGCTTTTCCGCCGTCTTCCGGCTCTCGCGGTACTGCTGCGAGGTCATGTTGGCGAAGAAATCGCCGCGCGGATTCTGTACTTGAGACGCGGGCTTCGGCTGGGGGCGCTCGGCCTCCTCGCGCTTGTCGAGCGCGGCCATGACCGCGTGGTAAACGAGATCAAACACGCGCTTTTCGCCCACGAACTTCACGATGGTCTTGGCGGGGTGGACGTTCACATCCACCATGTCGCGCGGCAGCTCGACGAGCAGCACGCAGCCGGGGAACTTGCCGTTCATCATGCGGTTGGAGTACGCTTCTTCGAGCGCGGCGGTGAGAAGCTGGGATTTGACGAGCCGCCCGTTGACGAAAAACGTCTGCATGCCGCGCGTGCCGCGTGAGGCGATGGGCGAGGTCACAAAGCCCGTGACGCCCATGTCGCCGTCCGCGCCCTTGACCTCAAGGAGCGAGAGCGTGAACTCACGCCCGAGAGAGGCGTAAATGGCGGAGCGCAGCGCGCCGTCGCCGGGGGTCAAAAGCGTCTGCGTGCCGTCCTTAATGAGCTTGAACGACACCTCCGGATGCGAGAGCGCAAGGTGCCCGACAAGGCCCGCGATGGCCGTGGCCTCCGCGCTGTCGCGCTTCATAAACTTTAAGCGCGCGGGCGTGTTGTAGAAGAGGTCGCGCACGATGATGCTCGTGCCTTCGGGGCAGCCCGCGTCCTCGACCGTGCCGGGGACGCCGCCCTCCAGGTGGAGCTTTGCTCCGCTGAGCGCGCCGCGCTCGCGCGAGAAAATGTCGAGCCGAGAAACGGAAGAGATCGCCGCGAGCGCCTCGCCGCGGAAGCCCAGCGTGCCGATGGCGGCCAAATCCTCCGCCGTGCGCAGCTTGCTCGTCGCGTGGCGCAGAAAAGCCGTCGGCAGCTCGCTTGGCGCGATGCCGCAGCCGTCGTCGCTGACGCGAAGATAGGTCATGCCGCCGTTTTTCATCTCCACCGTCACGCTCTGCGCGCCGGCGTCGATGGCGTTTTCCAGCAGCTCCTTGACAACGCTCGCAGGGCGCTCGACCACCTCGCCCGCGGCGATGAGGTCGGCGACATGCGGCGATAATTGCTGAATATGGGGCATTGATTTCCTCCTTTTAGGAAGCGATGGTGAAAAGGGAAAGGGCATTGACGAGCATGTGGAGCAGAATCGACGTCCACAGCGTGCCCGAATGCTCATACGCCCAGGCGAACACAAGGCCGGGCACAAGGTATTGCAGCATCAAAATGAGATAGCCTAAGTCCCAGTTGGACACCGCCGCCGTCCACACGTGTAAAAACGCGAACAGCGCGCAGGAGAGGATATAGGCGAATATTCTGCTCTTTTCTTTGAGACACCCGAACACGAGGCCGCGGAAGAGCACCTCCTCCACAAACGGCGCGAGCAGCACGACGATCAGCGCCGTCATGCGCGGGGCGGAGGCCACCTGCGCGGCGATGGTCATGTCGTTTAAGTTCGTGCGGCTGTTAAAAAGCACGTTGCACACGCGGAATATTAGCTCGTTCGCGCCGTAGAAGACGAGAAGGCCCAGCAGCATCGTCGAAAGCGAGCGGTTCAGGTTGTCTAAAAACCGGCCCGATGTGTGCGCCAGATACGAGTGGAACAGCAGCACCGTGACGGCGAAGAGCGTGTAGTAATAGAGCACATTGCGCAGGGAATCGTTGATGGTGGTGTCGAGCACGACCTCCAGAAGGTCGAATATTCTTGTTGCCAAAAGCGGCATCACCAGAAGATAGACGAGGAAGAAGATCGTTCCGGCGACGCGCTCGGTGCGGTTCATGCCGCCGGAGGCGGTTTTCTTTTTTGCCATGGGGAGACCTCTTTTCCGGGGAAATTACGAAAGCTTCTGCTTGAGCTCGTAGAGGAGCTGCATCGCCTCGATGGGGGACATCGTGTCGGGCTGCGCGCGGCGGATGGCCGCGAGCACCTCAGCCTCGCCGATCGCGTCGAGACTGACCTGCTCGGTCTCCTCGCGGGGCTTTGCCTGATACGCGCCGCCCTGCTCGAGCTCTTTTAGGATGACGTTCGCGCGCTTGACGACCTCGTTCGGAAGGCCCGCTAACTTTGCGACCTCGATGCCGTAGCTGCGGTCGGCGCCGCCGGGGACGATCTTGCGCAGGAAGATGAGCTCGTCGCCGCGCTTTTTAATGGAAATGCTGTAATTCTTTACGCCGGGAAGAATGCCCTCAAGCTCCGTGAGCTCGTGGTAGTGCGTGGCGAAGAGCGTCTTCGCGCCTAAGCGTTTCGGGTCGGCGCAGAATTCAAGCACTGCGCGGGCGATGCTCATGCCGTCGAACGTCGACGTGCCGCGGCCGATCTCGTCGAGAATGAGCAGCGAGCGTGGCGTCGCCTGATGCAAAATCTCGCTCACCTCGGTCATCTCGACCATGAAGGTCGACTGGCCGCCGGCGAGGTCGTCGCTCGCGCCGATACGCGTGAAGATGCGGTCGACCACGCCGATGCGCGCGCTCTTGGCGGGCACGAACGAGCCGATCTGCGCCATGAGCGTGATGAGCGCGACCTGACGCATGTAGGTCGACTTACCGGCCATGTTGGGGCCGGTGATGATGGCGGCGCGGTCCTCGCGCTCGCCCATATAGGTGTCGTTCGGGACGAAGAGCGCGTCCTTGAGCACGCGCTCGACGACGGGGTGGCGGCCGTCGTGAATTTCGATGACGCCGCTGTCGTCTACGCTCGGACGGCAATAGTTGTTGTTCACCGCGACGGACGCGAGCGAGCAGAGCGTGTCGAGCTCGGCGATGAGCCCCGCCGCGCGCTGGATGCGCACGCTCTCGGCGGTGACGGATTCGCGCAGGGCGGTGAAAATTTCAAATTCGAGCGCCTTGTCGCGGTCGCCCGCGGTCAGAATCTCCTGCTCAAGGTTTTTAAGTTCCTCGGTGATGTAGCGCTCGCCGTTCACGAGCGTCTGCTTGCGGATGTAAGTGTCGGGGACAAGGTCCTTGAACGAATTCGAGACCTCGATATAGTAGCCGAAGACCTTGTTGTAGCCGATCTTCAGCGTGCGGATGCCGGTCTTTTCCTTCTCGCGCGTCTCGATGTCGGCGAGAAGCCCCTTGCCGCCCGACAAAATCTCGTGCAGGCGGTCGACTTCGGCATTGTAGCCCTTGCGGATGAAGCCGCCCTCACGCACGGAAAACGGCGGCTCGTCGATGAGCGTGTCGCGGATGCTCTGCGCCACGTCGGTGAGCGTGTCGAGCTCGTTGTCTAACTCATGCAGCCTGCCCGTCGTGAACGCCGTAAGCTGGGCTTTGACCTCCGTGATGCGCTCGATGGAGTTGCGCAGCGACGCAAAGTCGCGCCCGCCCGCCGTGCCGTAGGCGATGCGGCCAATGAGACGCTCCATGTCGCTGATGCCGGAGAGCGATAGAATCAGCTCTTCGCGCGCGACGGTGTTCTTCGTCAGCGCCTCGACCGCGCCGAGGCGGCGCTCGATGGCCGCAACGTCGCGCAGCGGGCGCGTCAGCCACGCGCGCAGATTGCGCGCGCCCATGGCGGTCTTCGTCTTGTCGAGCACCCAGAGGAGGCTGCCGCGCTTTTCCTTGGCGCGGATGGTTTCGGTCAGCTCCAGATTGCGCCGCGCGGAGAGGTCAAGCTCCATGAAGCGGCCCTGCTCGTAGTATTCTAAATCCTTGATGTAGGAAAGATCGGTCTTCTGCGTCTCGTGCAGATACGAGAGCAGCGCGCCCAGCGCGAGCGACGCGGCCGGGTTGTTGCGCGGAAGGCTTGCAAAGCGCTCCTCGCCAAACTGCGCGCGGATGGCTTTTTCGCACGCTTTGAGCTCAAAGCGGTTCTCGCCGCGCTCGACCGCGCAGGACAGCTTATCGCGAAGGTATTCGACCAGCTCGCCGTTGTCGTAAGCACCCGCGCTCAGCACCGCCTCGGCGGGGGAGAAACGGGATAACTCGTTATACAGGTGTTCTGCGCGGTCGTCGCCCGAAAAGGCGGTCACGTGCGTGTGGCCGGTCGTCATGTCGCAGAAGGCCGCGCCGGCGTTCTGCCCGTCCAAAAAGATGCCACAGAGGAAGTTGCCGCGCCGGTCGTCGAGGCATGCGCTGTCGATGACCGTGCCGGGCGTGATGACGCGGATGATATCGCGCTTGACAAGGCCCTTGGCGAGCGCAGGGTCCTCGGTCTGCTCGCAGATGGCGACCTTGTAGCCCTTGGCGATCAGGCGCGCGATGTAGGCGTCGCTCGAATGATAGGGAATGCCGCACATCGGCGTCTGATCCTCCGCCGCCTTGCCGCGGTCGCGGGTCGTCAGCGTCAAATCGAGCTCGCGCGAGGCGAGCTGAGCGTCCTCGTTGAACATCTCGTAGAAGTCGCCCAAGCGGAAAAAGAGGATCGAATCCTTATTCTGTTCCTTGATCTCCAAATACTGCTTCATCATCGGCGTGATCTCGGCCATGATTCGTCCTCGCTTTCTTTCTCTCTAAAATCTAAAATTTACACGGTAAAGTCGGAGCCCGCGGGCATTTCGCCGAGGCGGTCGCCGAGCTTACGTTTCAATCTTTCATAGGCTTCCTTGCCCGTGCAGTGGCCCGTGAAGTAGTGCGCGACCTTGTCGCCGCGCAGCTTTTCGCCCACGGCGTCGACCAGCTCGTCCGGCTCGCTCTTGCCGAGCGAGGGGTTATAGAGGTGGAAGCCCGCAAACACCGCGTCGGGTGCTCTGCCGAGCACGTCCTCGGCGCTTTTCAGGATATTCACGATGCCGCAGTGCGTGCAGCCCGCGAACAGCGCGATCTTGCCGTTTTCCGTGACCAATAGATCCTGCTCGTGGCGGAACGTGTCGCGCGGATAGTCCTCGCCGACCTTCTCGCGCAGCGTGTCGTTCGCGCCGCTCCACAGCTCGCGGCCCGGAACGGCGGAGAAAACCGTCAGTTCTTCGTCAAGCTTCTGCACGCCATCGCAGAGAACGAAGCGGTCCTCGTAATTCTTGAGCACCGCGTCCATGCCGATGTAGGCGCACTTGCTGGGCGTGACGACGTAGTACTGGCCCCAGACGGCCTTCTGCATATAGACCTTGGCACGGTCATTCAGCTTCAAGAACGCTTCGAGGCCGCCGCAGTGGTCGTTGTGCGCGTGGGACAAAAAGGCGATGTCGACCTGCGTCAAATCGACGCCGAGCGCCTTGGCATTGTCGATAAACTGCGCGTCGGGTCCCATGTCGAAAAGAATTTTGTGCTTGTCGGTCTCAATATACATCGACAGGCCGTGCGCGCAGGCGACGGTGTCTCTGCACGTGCTGTTTTCCATCAAAATGACGACTTTCATCAAAAAGCCCCCTTTTCTTTATTCCTCTACCGCTTCGCCGTAGAGCGCCCAGGTGTTGCTGTCGGTGATCTTCGCTTTGGCAAATGTGCCAATCAGGGCCTTATCGCCCTTCATGCGCACGAGGCGGTTGCCCTCCGTGCGCGCGGCGAGGGGGAAGGCCTCGTCGTCGCTCTCGCCGTCGACCAGCACCTTGACCGTCCTGCCGATGTAGGCTGCGTGCTTTTTCGCGCTGATGGCGTTCTGCGCGTCGACGAGCTTTTCAAACCAGACCTGCTTTTCCTCGCGCGAGACGGGGTCGTCCATCTTCGCCGCCGGCGTGCCGGGACGCGGGGAGAAAATAAAGGTGAAGAGCGCGTCGAACTGCGTCTTTTCTACAAGATCGACAGTCTGCATCGCTTCGTCCTCGGTCTCTCCCGGGAAGCCGATGATGACGTCGCTCGTGAGCACCATGCTTGGCATGACGCTTCGCGCGTAGGCGATCATTTCCTCGTACTTTGCGCGCGTATAGGGGCGGTTCATCGCTTTCAGAACGCGGTCGCACCCGGACTGGACGGGGAGGTGGAGCTGCTTTGCAACGTGCTCGCAGCGTGCCATCGTGTCGAAGAGTTTGTTGGTCGCGTCCTTCGGCTGGCTCGACATAAAGCGGAGCCAATAGTCGCCGGGAATGGCGTTGATGGCGGCGAGCAGGTCTGCAAAGTCGTAATCGGTGCCCAAGTCCTTGCCGTAGCTGTTCACGTTCTGGCCGAGGAGGGTGATCTCCTTGTAGCCCTCGGCGATGAGGCCGCGGCATTCCTCGATGATCTTCTCCGGCTCGCGGCTGCGCTCGCGGCCGCGGACGTAGGGCACGATGCAGTACGAGCAGAAGTTATTGCACCCGTACATGATGCTCACCCACGCGCGCACGCCGCCCTCGCGCACGATGGGAAGGTCCTCGGCGATGCGGCCATGCTCGTTCTCGATGGAGAAAACGCGCTTATTCTTCGTGTACACCTCGTGCAGCAGCTCCGGAAGCCGCCATTCGGCCTGCGGGCCGAGCACAAGGTCGACGTGATGGTAGGAATTTTTTACCTTGTCGGCCACGACCTTCTGCTGCGCCATGCAGCCGCAGAGGCAGATGATCTGGTCCGGCTTGGCGGCCTTCGTGTGGCTGAGGCGGCCCAAGTGGCCGTAAACGCGCTTTTCCGCGTGCTCACGGATGGCGCAGGTGTTGAGCAGGATGACGTCGGCCTGATTTTCGTCGCGCGTAAGCTCATAGCCCATCTCACGCAGCATGCCCATGAGCACCTCGCCGTCTGCCACGTTCTGCTGGCAGCCGAACGTATCGACCAGCGCGAGCGGCGTGCGGGTGCGGCGGTCGTTCATCTCGCGCATCTTGCGCGTAAATTCCTTCTGACGCGCGAGCTCCTGCTCGCTGACGATGACTTCTTTGCGTTCCAAGGGATGTTTCCTCCCGAATCTCGATAGTTTAGCAATATAGTATATCATGTTCGCGAGAGCGTGGCAAGGCCGCAGCGCGGCCTCCGGCGCGAAAAATCCACAGCTTTTACAATTCCGGTGACTTTTCCGCACCCATATGGTATGCTATGGAAAACTTGAACTCCAAAGGAGGGTTTTCCATGGCGGCGTTTTATCAGAAATTTCTGCGCAAGCATCTTGACTTATCGTCTCTCAGCGTGATGCGGCGGGAGGACAACGATCCCTATTTCTGCACGCCCAAGGGCGCTTCTATCTTCGGCTGGGCGGGCGTGGACGGCATCCACTTCTGCTTTGTCCGCGGTTTTGGCGAAACGGTCTTCGCCGTGAGCCCGATGAACGGCGGCAAGGACTGCGTGCACGTCATCGCGCGCGATTTCAGCGATTTTCTGCGCCTGCTGCTCGCGGCCGGCGACAGCGCGGCGCTCGAGCAGGCGTGGCAGTGGGACGAGGCGCAATTCGACGCCTTCCTTGCCGAGAATCCGCCGACGGACGAGCAGAAGGCGGTGCTCTCGCAGATCACCACAGTCTTTTCCCTCACGCCGATGGAGCGGCCGTGGCAATACCTGCGCAAGCTGCAAGCGGAGTTCGATCTCAGCAAGCTCAAATTCACCGAGGACTTTTATGATCCCGAAATGAATCCCGACGCGCCCGAAAGGGTCGAGGAGTGGAAGGTCTACTTTGGCGGCAGCTTTTGGGGCCATCACGGCCGCGAGCGCGCGGGCAGGGAAGTGAGCGTGCAAAGGTGGTTTTCGTGGGCGGGACGCGACTGGTTCGTGCCGTCGGTTTACGTTTGTTCAAAGGGCATTGTCGTTGATTTTTGTATGCGCACGGAGGCTTCCGCGCTGCGCGGCTTTATGGAAAAGTGGGGGATCGATCCCGAAAGCGACGAGTCCATCGACTTCTCGCGCGACGAACGCGAACAGATGGAGCGCGAGCACCCGCTCAGCCTCGGTTTTACCCCCAGCCTCACCTTGAACGGTGCGAAGCTCCGCACGAGCCACGGCTGCGGCGTCATTTTCCTGCCGGAGCAGCCCGGCTTCTGCGCCGACGCAGAGCCCGCCATGGCGCACTACGGCCTTGACCGCGCGTATGGCTGGAGCATCCGCCGCGCGGCATTCCCGTTCGTCACGAAGCGCGCGCCGAAGCTCAAGTCGCTCGCCGTCACGATGACGGCGGACGAGGTGCTCGTCCCCGGAGCGCGCTTTCGCGCGGACAAGGCTGGCGATACGTTTGCCTTCTCCTACCGCGGCACAGAGTATACGCTCGCCGTACAGGAGGTCGAGCCGCAGGAACTGCCGCGCGAGCGGATGAATCTCGACCCGCGGTTCGACTATCCGACGCATTTCACAGCCATCAGCTTTACGCTCACGCCCGAGCCGCCGGAAAACTCGATCTTCGTCGAGGACTGCGTCGAAAGTGACCGCCCGCGCCAGGTCAAACGTGAGACCGCTTCCTTTGCGCCCGAGGCGCAGAACGCCTTCTGCTTCGGCATCATCGGCGGCGCGGACGGGCCGGTCGCCATCGTCGTGGGCGAAGCGGCGCAGGGGAAGCTCCACACCGCGTGCTCGTCGCTGCACTTTGCGCCTGTCGGCCACGTCGACTGGCGCGTTGGCTTCCGCGAAACACCGTGGGAAGCAGGGACGTTTGACCTCTTATAATTCACTTTTTCTGCAATCTCCGGTACTCCGTCGGCAGGACGCCGAAGGCCTTGTGGAATTCGGTGGAAAACTTGCTCTGGCTCTCGTAGCCGACGGCGCGCGCGACCTGCGCGACGTTCTCGTCGCCCTCGAGCAGCAGCTTTGCCGCGTGCTGCATGCGGTGCTCGCGAATGTGCGAGGCGAGCGAGCTGCCGTAGACGGACTTGAAGAGCGCCTTCATCGTCGAGGGGTTCATCAAAAAGCGGCGCGACAGCTCGTCGATCGTCACGCGGCTTGAAAGGTGCTGCGTCAGGTAGTCGTGCACGGCACGGATGGTCTCGATCTGCTCACCCGTGCCGCCGCCCTCGTACACCTCGGCGTCGAGCGGGGACAGGTGCGGCGCGCCGGTGGCGGCCTTGCTCTCCTCCTCGGGACAGGAAATCTCCATCGTGCGCTCGATCATGCGGTGCAATAGCTGCGCCTGCTCGCTGTCCGACGCGCGGTAGTAGACCTCCTTCCCCACGCGGCGCGAGACAAGAAGTCCGCTCTCACGCAGCTGCCTCAAATGGTGCGACACCGCGGGCGAGCTCATGCCGACCATTGCGGAGAGGTCGATGACGCACTCCTCGCAGTGGCACAGCAGCCAGAAAATGCGCACGCGGCTGCTGTCGGAGAGCTGCTTGAACACGTCCGCCACGGTCTGGAAGCTGCCGATCGTCTCCACCGATTCCTGCAGCTCCCGCATCGTGCCCTCGTCGCTGTGCTGGTGGGGTAAATGCACTTCGCTCATCGTTGTTCCGCCTTTCTTTTTGGGGCCTGCGGGCGCGTCCGTATCCCGTTTGGAAGTTTGTTTCGCCCGAACGGAAGAGACATGCGTGCAGCCCTTGACTTTTGCCTTTGCGGACATTATAGTACGGTCATCAAGATTAAACAAGCACTTAATCGTTAAATATTTTGTGCCGAAAAGGAGAAACATACCATGAAAAAGACCTATCAGATCGAAGTCGACTGCGCCAACTGCGCCAACCTTATGGAAGAAGCCGCCAAGAAGACCGAGGGCGTTGCCGACGCCGTCGTGAACTTCATGACCCAGAAGATGACCGTCGAGTTCGCCGAGGGTCAGGACCCCAAGGCCGTGATGAAGGCCGTCCTCAAGAATTGCAAGAAGGTCGAGGACGACTGCGAGATCTATCTGTAAGAGATCTTCTCCCTCTCACGCCCCGGACGAGCGCACCGGGGCGCTTTCTTAGGCAAAATTCAAATTCTCCCCCTTCAAGGAGGTCATCTTTATGACGAAAAAGCAAAAAAAGATGCTTTACCGCATCCTGATCGCGGCGATGCTGTTCCTCGCCGCGAAATTCATTCCCATGCCGATGCTCGTCTCCACCGCGCTCTACTTCGCCGCCTATGTCACCATCGGCTACGACATTCTGCGCAAGGCATGGAAGGGCATCTGCAACCATCAGGTGTTCGACGAAAACTTCCTGATGGCGGTCGCCACGATCGGTGCCATCGCGCTCTCCATCTATGAAAAGAGCGGCGACTATGCCGAGGCCGTGGCGGTCATGCTCTTCTACCAGATCGGTGAGCTGTTCCAGAGCTACGCCGTCGGCAAGTCCCGCCGCAACATCACGGCGCTGATGGACATCCGTCCCGACTACGCCAACATCGAGCACGACGGCAAGCTCGAACAGGTTGATCCCGACGACGTGGCCGTCGGCACGGTCATCACCGTCCAGCCGGGCGAGAAAATTCCTATCGACGGCGAGATCGTCGAGGGCGCGTCCACGCTCAACACCGCGGCGCTGACGGGTGAGAGCCTCCCGCGCGACGTGATGACCGGCGACGAGGTCATCAGCGGCTGCATCAACATGACGGGTGTTTTGAAGGTCAAGACAACGAAGGCCTTCGGCGAGTCTACGGTGTCCAAGATTTTGGAGCTGATGGAAAACTCCAGCTCGCACAAATCCCGCTCCGAGGCGTTCATCTCCCGGTTTGCCCGCGTCTATACTCCCGCCGTGTGCTACAGCGCGCTGGCGCTGGCCATTCTTCCGCCGGTCATCAATCTTTTGATGGGCAACGCCGCCTCGTGGGGTGTGTGGGTCTACCGCGCGCTCACGTTCCTTGTCATTTCGTGTCCCTGCGCGCTGGTCATCAGCATCCCGCTCAGCTTCTTCGCGGGCCTCGGCGGCGCAGGACACGAGGGCATTCTCATCAAGGGCTCGAACTACTTGGAGGTCCTGTCAAAAACCAAGATCGTCGTCTTCGACAAGACCGGCACGCTCACGCAGGGCGTGTTCGAGGTCACGGGCGTGCACCACAGCCCGATGGAGGACCGCAAGCTGCTTGAATACGCGGCACTCGCCGAGTGCGCATCCTCGCACCCCATCAGCAGGAGCTTACAGAAGGCCTGTGGCGTGGAGCTTGACCGCTCCCGCGTGACGGACATCGAAGAGCGCAGCGGCCGCGGCGTGGTCGCGACCGTGGACGGCCACAGTGTGGCCGCGGGCAACGGCAAGCTCATGGATGAGCTCGGCGTCAAGTGGCAGGAGTGCCGCAGCGTCGGCACGATCGTCCACATGGCGGTCGACGGCGAGTACGCCGGCCATATCGTGATCTCCGACGTGGTAAAGAGCGACGCGCGCGATGCCATCGCGGCCCTCAAGCGCGCGGGCGTGCAGAAGACCGTCATGCTCACGGGCGACATCAAGAAGGTCGCTGACCATGTGGCGCAGGAGCTCGGCGTCGACGAAGTGCACGCAGAGCTGCTCCCAGGCGACAAGGTCGCGCGCCTCGAGCGTTTGCTCGGTGAAAAGGGCAAGGATGACTGCCTCGCTTTCGTCGGCGACGGCATCAACGACGCGCCCGTGCTCTCCCGCGCGGATATCGGCATCGCGATGGGCGCGATGGGCTCCGACGCCGCCATTGAGGCCGCGGACGTCGTGCTGATGGACGACGATCCGATGAAGATCGCCAAGGGCATCCAGATCTCGCGCAAGTGCATCCGCATCGTGTACGAGAACATCGTCTTCTCGCTCGGCGTGAAGCTGACGTGCCTGCTGCTCGTCGCCGTCGGTATCGCCAACATGTGGATGGGCATCTTCGCCGACGTCGGCGTGATGGTCTTAGCGGTTCTCAATGCAATCAGAGCGCTGCGCACTTCAAAAAACTGACAAAGTCAGTTTTTTGAGCAGAATTTCACTGCGCTCAACGCACGCGCCAAAGGCGCGCACGTTCGCTCCGTGCAAAGTGTTTTTTGCACGCACATGTCGTTCCAAAAAACGATTTCAATTTATTTGCGCCGTGCGCGGCGCTTGGGCAGCCGTTAGCAGCTTTGCTGCTTTACGGATGCCGCATACCCCTTGCGGGTAAAACTCTGCGAGGCTTTTTTCAGCAAAAAATATCCCCCGGCCTAGCCGGGGGTATTTCTTAGACGGGCGAAGCCCTATGTTACCAGCCACGCCTCATGCGGCGTTGGTACG
>ENA-UEQE01000518-UEQE01000518.1-human-gut-metagenome-genome-assembly--contig:-NODE-518-length-33573-cov-11.701039_pt1 | contig 33573 bp, 32 predicted proteins | sample MGYA00242934_ERZ507935 | MGnify/ENA primary metagenome ERZ507935 (study PRJEB26167, sample SAMN06115423) | human gut metagenome | host: Homo sapiens | place: China:Anhui | collected 2015-03-30... | reverse complement strand
ATAAAATATTACAAAAAAATTTTACAAAAAAAAGAGCATTTCATGAAAACCCTCGCTTGAGGGATTCATAAAATGCTCTTTTTTGTATATAGACATGGGACAATTTTACAGGGAATCTGCACAGAAAAAAGACCGTGTATGATGGAACCATCATACACGATCCCGTTAATCTGTTTCTGGCCCGAAATCCCAAAATCCAGTTCCCGTTTCCGGATCATATTTCCGCCGAATTCGTCCGCCAAGGACGGGCCGTAGTTCGATTTCAGCCGTGTACAGAACTTCAATCGACTTGATATGCCCTGCCGCAATATGATGTTCGCCATCTTTTTTATAAGAAAAAGCCGCGTGGGTGTGATGGAAATAGGCACCCGCATCATCAGTAACGACATTCCCAGTCAGCGAGACTAGTTCCAGCATCCCTTTCAGCTCTTGAACCTCAAAACTCCCCGTTTCCGGAATGAACGTCTGGATTTCAGCCGAACGGCAGCCGCCAATACCCGAAAAAATAGCCGATTCAATCTGTTCTTTCTGACAAATCCCTAAAATCGTGCTGATGATTTCATCCCCCTTGTCCATCCGGACATAATAAGTTTCACCAAATTTACGATAATCCATATGTCATGCCTCCTTGTAGCACACTGACCTACTGCCATTGTAAAGCCGGCACCAGAAAAGAGTCAAGGCAAGCACCATGGCGGTATTTTGGTAATTGCTCCTAAATCAATTTATTTTGTTTAGCAAGTTCCTTGATGATGGAAAGTGATAATTTGGTATACTTTGCGACTTTGTCTAAATCCACACCATCCTTGAGCATTTCCAAAGCTGATTCCAATTTTCCCTTCATCAGACCATCTTCATACAATCCTTCTCCTAAGTTGCACATGAGCTTCAAATCCCCCTCTCCTTCTTGTGTTAAATCAATCCCAAAATCATTATGCAGGGCCGTAATCTTTTCGTTGGCATTCTTTGACGATTTGAACATCAAATCAAGCAGATTTATCAGCTGGTCTTTGACTTTGCTGTTTCCCAGATAGACAAAAATGATGCCCATGAGGTCATAATTCTGACACGGTTCTTTATAGCGGTGCAGCAAATGCTGTTCTTTCAGCTGATATCGGTTGATAGCGCTTTTTCCCTGCGGGGCTTCCATGCAAATCCAAATGGTATAGACCTTCTTTATTTTATCGTAGTCGCTATTGGTAAATTCGGTTCCTTTTTGCGAAGAAATCAAACGGCTTTCTTTTTCGGTTTCAAACGCTTTTGTGCTTCTACATTGATGATTAGGGTAATAAGCTCATCCGTTTCCGGGGCCTTCGCCCGGAACAAGATGTCAAATACAATGTTGCCTTAGGTTATGCTGTTATCTTCATTCTGCGCCCCTTTGATTTTCGGCGTATCCTGTCGCTCCAAGGCGTGTCTAACCGCATTCGTTTTGTCCTTGGAAACCGGAACCGTACTGACTTCCGGCTTCCCTTCGATGTAGATATTGGCAATATCGTCGAGGCTGGCCGACTCAAATTCGGGAACCGTCCGTTTCAAGATATAAGCCAGCACCTTTTTCTGCGACAAAACACCTTTCGCTGCTTGATCGTAATCCAATGCGCCCACCAGCTGCTCCTTTACATCCTGCATTATCTCCTCATTCATCGGCTACACCTCCCTTCTTCTTTATTGTATCAAATCCAAACTCTTTATACAATCAGGGAGCCCCTCGAAAAGCAATGGTCCGTAGTCCGTAAAGGCTCTCCATAATGTCAGAACCAGATGTTATTAAATATCACAGCGGGCCGCCCTAACCGGGTCGGCCCCTACGCACAAAGCCGTTGGCCGTGTATTTTTTAGTAGACGATGAACATTGTTTCCATTTATCGCCTGGCTGCGATTCTGTAGGGGCCGTCCTGATAAAGGCGTCCAGCTACAGCTGTCCGTTTTGGCAACCGCCCTGCGCCTTCCTCTGGTCGGCACCTGACGGGCCAAAAAGACCGCATGAATCCCGTGTACAGCCAGAATTTATGACGAATGGCACAGGGTTGTAATACAATTCTGAGTTTATCGCGGCGAAGCTGCATCTGAATCCGAGGAAAATCCCGTGAATCGTATTTCGTAAAGGCTCACTATTATACTCGAATGGGTTATAATCCACTCTCATAGCGGGACGCACTTTAGGCGTCCCCTACGCACAAGGCCGTTGGCCGTGCAGTTTTTGGCGACCTGCGGCCTGCGTTCTTTTCCTGTCGCCTGTATGCGATAACGAATGATACATGGCCATAATCTCATCGAGATAGGATTAACAATTTCCTAAAAAATCGAAGGTCGATTTGGGTCTAGCTTCTTCTAAGATTACGGGTCATCATTGCTCTCAGGGATAAATTGTGAGATAATTTAATAAAGATATAGATTTTGGGTAATATGCTTCAACTTGCAAGGAGATTAACTATGGAACCTGCTGTTTGTACAACGAATCTGAAACCGTTCACGGACATATTCGAGGACTTACCCTGCTGTTTTTACATCGTGCAGGCACAGGAGCCTTTTTCACTGCTTTATGCCAATGGAGAAACGCTGCGGCTCTTCGATTGCCGGAATTTGGAGGAATTTCGTCACCATATCCGTAATAACGGACGCAATGTAGTCGCCATAAATGACCAGCCCCGGTTTATGGAAGAAGTTCAACGGGAGCTGATAGAAAAACAAGGCCGTTTCGCTCATGTCCAGGCCCATTTGTTCACGCGGGAAAACCGCATCCGCTATGCGGACATATCCGGTCGCAAGGTGGATACGGAAATCTGGGGAAAGGTAATCTACTGCACCCTCCAGGAAATCGACATTCCCCAGAACGGTCATCGGGTAGACCGGGACATCCGGGACTATGTCACCCAGCATCTGGACGAAGCCCTGGAAAAGCATTGGATTCAAGTATACTATCAGCCGATCATCCGCACTTTGACGGGAAAACTTTGTGGCATGGAAGCCCTGGCCCGCTGGGTCGACCCCCAGGTCGGCTTTCTGTCTCCGGCTTCTTTCATCCCGATTTTGGAACAGGTCCGTCTGATCCATCGCCTGGATACGTATGTACTGGAGGAAGTCTGCCGGATGCTGCGTCAGCGCTTGGATGAAAACCTGCCCATTACGCCGATTTCTTTTAACCTGTCCAAATACGATTTTGACAATATGGATGTCTTCACGGTAGTAGAAAATATGCGAAAAAAATATAGTCTGCCCCGCGATTTCCTCCATGTAGAAATCACAGAAAGCGTACTGGCACAGAATGCCCAGGAAATACACCAGACCATCGACCGCCTGCGGAACGAAGGCTATGAAGTCTGGCTGGATGACTTCGGCAGTGGCTACTCCTCCCTGAATGTCTTGAAGGACTACCGGTTAGACTTGATTAAACTGGATATGAGCTTCCTCCGGAACTTTACGGAAGTCTCCCGAAGTATCGTGTCCTCTGTCATCATCATGGCCAAACGGCTGGGAATCAAGACTTTGGTCGAAGGGGTAGAAACCAAGGAACAGGCAGATTATCTGGCCTCTATTGGCTGTGGCCGTCAGCAGGGTTACTATTATGGCAAACCGCAGCCCCTGACCGGCGTCTTAGCACATATGGAAGCAGAAGGCCGCACGACGGAACCTCGGAAATGGTTCCATTTCTACGACATGGCCAGTATGTCCATCCATGAAACGGACCGGACCAGCGCCCTTTACGAGATGGATGAGACAGGCTATCTCCGCTATATCTATACGAACCAACCCTATCGGGATGAAATCCGAAAAATGGGCTACAGCTTAGCGGACGTCGAAAAGAATATGAATCAGCCGAAAAAGCTGGAGGTTATCCGTACTTTCCGCACTTATATCGAATTATCCCGGAAAAGCCATCAGCTGGAAACCTACTACTATATCGACGACGGAGATTATATTGGCGTCCGAATCCGGGTAATCTGTGAAATGAACCGCCATCTGCTGATTCATACGGAGTTCCAGAACATTTCCCAAAGCACTCCCGGTCTCCAGCAGAACAAGCTGGACGCCAATCTCCGGTACTTGTACGATTTATTTGAAGATGTATACCTGATATCCCCTCAGGAGGACACGATAGAGCATCTTTACGCCAACAATAACAGCAGCCAGTTTCTCTTCCAGGGAAAGGCGCAGAACATCCAGGAAACACTCCAGCAATTTGCCCAGCAGCGCGTCTACGAAGAAGACCGGGCCAGTTACCTGGCCTTTGCCGACCTGACCACCATAAAACAGCGGCTCAGCCAAAATGCGTCGGGAAGCCTCTCCTGCTTTTTCCGTTCCAAAGATAAGCATGGCAACTACAAATGGCGGGAATGTATGGTCGTCCTGCTATACAATGTCCAGCATCCCCTGCTGCTGGTAGCCGTCCGGACAATCGATAACCCCGTGACGGTATCTGCTGTTTCCCGCGGAACCACCGATGCTCTCCCTGCCCTGCTATGGGCCAATTTCAAAAAAAATACCCGCTTCAATTATTTCTGGAAAGACAAAAATCGCCGCTTCCTGGGAGCCAGCCAGTCCTTTCTCCATCACTACGGTCTTCAGTCAGAAGAAGAAATCATTGGCAAAACCGATGAGGATATGAATTGGCATATGGATAATGCCCCTTACCGAAATGATGAACTGGATGTACTACACCAAGGAAAATTTATCGAAAATGTGCCGGGCGAATGTATTGTAAAAGGGATCCTCCACCACATCATCTGCTATAAATGGCCTATTTACCAGAATGGCCAGATTATCGGCCTGATGGGGGCCTTCTTTGATACGGATCAACTCTATCGCAAACTCCGCCAAAACTTGTCTGACCCCTTTAACGACCCCATCTCGGGCCTGCAAAACCGTCAGGGCTTCCTGAATGATTTAATGACCTGCCAGGAAACGTGGGATACAGCGCACCAACCGTATTGCCTGATTCTGCTGGAAAGCCGCTGTGACGAATATATGAAAAAATCCTATGAACTGCCGCTTTTGCGCAAACTAATCCGACAAGAAGGGCAGATCATCCAGGAAATGGCCGGAACAGATTCCACCATCTCCCGGGTCTTCAACTCCACCTTTGCCATCCTGCGCCAGGAAAAGAACCCAGAAGAATCGGAAGCCCTGGCCCAGAAAATACAGCACCGCCTCCAAGACATCCATCAAGTAGACGGCAGCCCCGTCACCATCACCTTCCACTGGAGCATCGTCCATTCCACGGACCCCCTGTTAAGAAAAGATACTACCATGAAAGCCCGCCGCTTCTACCGCCTGGCTATGAAACGATTGAGAAACGAAGATAGATAAGCCGGGGCACAGTAAGTCCATTCATCGCCTATATGCGATTCCGCAGGGGACGGCCCCCACGCACAAGGCCGTTGGTCGTGTATTTTTTTAGCCGGTAAACGTTATTTCCATTTATCGCCTGGCTGCGATTCCGTAGGGGACGTCCTGAACAAGGCGTCCAGCTACAGCTGTCCGTTTTGGCAACCGCCCTGCGCCTTCCTCTGGTCGGCACCTGACGGGCCAAAAAGGCCGCCTAAATTTTGTGCATAGCCGGAATTTATGACGAATGGCACAGGGTTGTAATACAATTCTGAGTTTATCGCGGCGGAGCCGCATAGAGTCCGAAAAAAGTGACGTGGTTCGTGGTTGGTGATTCGTGGCTCGTAAAAACCTGCCATTATAGCAGAATGGGCTGTGGCCGCATCTCACAACGGGCCGCCCTAACCGGGACGGCCCCTACGCACAAGGCCGTTGGCCGTGTATATTTTTTGTTCGAGAAATTTGGCAAAAATAGGCCCCCAAAAAAGTTTTTTTAAATTTTTTGGTACACTTTTGGAACTTTTGAAAAAAGAGAAACCTCACAAATGGCTTGGTTAAGCGATTTGTGAGGCTTGTTGCAACTATTCCCATTCTATGCTCTACTGAATTTCGCCAAACTAAAATGGCTTAATTATCGCATTTCTGGTTCATCCATTTCGTAAAAGCAGACCTATATTCGTGTTTTATACTAAATCTTGGTACAATTTTGGTACACTTCATCTCTGAAAAATCTCCTCACCAGAACATAGCCAAAAACAACATAAAAATTCAGACAGCTTGCCCCTTAGTCATCAATACTTTACGATTGACATAAGTGAAATATCCTTGCCTGTGCTTCATTCAAAACTAAAACTTCTGCTTTCCATATTTTCAATAGAGCATGTAATCGTTTCTGTAAAGCCTCTTGTACTGAATTACACCATTCTTTCTGATGATTTTTGATGATTAAGATGAATTGGATTTTAGTCGGATGGATTCATCAATAATAGAATTATCGGGCATCCCGCCTTCCATATCATCATAAGATGGCTTCCCATCGGCTGTTAAAGACAATACCGGAATGGACAGGCTATGCATTTTAGCTAAAAGATACAATTTTTTTATGACGAAATATGAATGAGTCGCAATAAAGAACTGAAGCCCCGCTTGAGACAATTCAAAAATCATATCTAAATAATCGGAAATGGCCTTCGGGTGAAGCGCCGATTCCAGTTCATCAATAAAGATAACTGCGTGGTTATCCAAATAACGATTAGAGAGCAATCGATTGAAAATAGCAATTTTTTTTACCCCTTCTGAGGTCATCCCAATCGTAAAGCGCGCATTTCCTCGTTTATAGTACCATTCATTCTTTTGATCATCGTATTCTATCTTCCCCTTGATGACCTGTTCCAATTTTTTTCGTCCATCAGCAAAAGCATCAAAATTCCGCCCCCGCTGTGGAGCAATTTGCAGTGCCTTAACCAAGTCAAGATACGTATCGTCAAATCCAAATAACGAATCTTGATCTCGCGATTTCAAGATGATGTTAAAAAGCGATAAGACTTCCTTAGCAGGAATAAAAACAGATTTATTCTGACGCGGTGTATCAAAGGTATTTTGAATTTTGCCGATTTTCATATTCGTATCTTTTCCGAAAGTAAAACAAAACTCGGCCGAGTCCTCAACCATAGAAAAATTCAACGCACTCTTCCCTTTCTCAACCAAGTCTCCCAAAGCTTCCACTTGAAAAGTCCAGTACAATTTTTCGGCTAAAATATCTGCCAATTCACGTTTATCATTCCCTTTACCATACTGCTCCAAAGTGCGTAAAGCAGCGTAAAGTGCTTTCAATAAAACCGTCTTGCCACTACTATTTTCACCAATAATTAAATTGATGTTCTGCAATGATGTCCATTGCAAATTTTCATGCTGACAAAAATTTTCCAGCTGTATCTTCTGAAGCACTGGCCTCGCCTCTTTCTTGATAACTTTAGTACCATCATACCGAATTCCAAGAAATAATACAATGCCGCTTTCCAGCTTAATCCGTTTCTGACCCGAAATCTCAAAAGCAGTTCCTGTTTCTGGATCATATTTCCGCTGAATCCGTCCCCCTTGTCCATCCAGACATGATAAGTTTCACCAAATTTACGATAATCCATATGTCATGCTCCCTGTAACATCATAACCTACTGTCATTGTAAAGCCGTCACCAGAAAAGGTCGTGTATTGTAAACAGCTGCCTGCGGCCATAGAAAAAATCAGTAAAAATCTCCTTCTAAAAGGTTTTTCTTTCAAAACGCCCGCCTATTTCTTGTTTTGAAGCAATCCAGTATAATAAAGACAAACGGAGGTGATTGAATGATTTATGTTACCGGCGATATTCACGCCAATCCGGCAAGGCTGGGTATGGATGCATTGGCCCAGCGTGGGATTCATATGAAGCCAGAAGATTATATCATCATTTGCGGCGATTTCGGGATTCCCTGGGTCGGGGAATCGAATGAAACAGATTACAAGTGGCTGGAATGGCTGGCCCAGCTGCCGTATACGGTCCTGTTCGTCGACGGGAACCATGAGAACTTCGACCAGCTCTGCCGCTATCCAGTGAAAAGCTGGTCCGGCGGCCGGGTCCATGAACTGCGGCCTAATCTCTATCACCTGCTGCGCGGCGAAGTCTTCACCCTCGAAGACCGGACCTTCTTCACCTTCGGCGGGGCCAAGTCGACGGACAAGGCACAGTGCTGGCCTAGTGTGTCCTGGTGGCCCCAGGAAGAGGCGTCGGCCGAAAACTTCGACAATGCCGCCAAGAATCTGACGGCCCACGACTTCACCGTCGATTACGTCATTACCCATACGGCGCCGGCCCGCTTTGTCGACCAAGTCGCGGACATGGCCCAGCGGATTGAAGGCTGCAAGACCTCCCAACTCCTGAGCGGCCTGGAAGAACTGATGACCTATAAGAAATGGTACTTCGGCCATTTCCATGTCGACTACATCCGGGACGGCTCCGTGGCCGCCTGGATGTATCAGGACATCGTACCGATTGAGAAAAAATGATGCCCCAAAAGGACGTGATAGGATGGATGACGTCATGGATGAACGACTTCCGAATCAGGAAATGTGGGTCAAAGCCATCGTTGCAAGGCAAAATGAATCTAGGTGGAAGGTAACCGATGGAAGCAATGCCTTTGAAGTTCATGTCGAAAAGGATGTCCTGGACCGACTCAAACGGGAAAACCTCAAGATTACCCGCGGAAATATTTTCCGTATCCGCTACTATATCCGGCAGAGCGTAAAGGATTATACCTTGTCGAGCCAGTATGTCGTTACGGAAATACTTGAAGTCAAGAAGAGAATGAAGCAAATCGAAATGCCCTGGACCATTCAGTAAGCACTGAGGGAGGTGATTCTATGATTTTACAGGAAGCCTTGCGGCAGGCTGATGTACAGAAATTGGCGGCGGCGACGTATGAATATCATCGTGCTGCTGATTCGGGCCCGACCTTGTATGATGAAAGGCGATGTCATGGGGTTACGAAAGCCTATTCCGATTTCATCCAACGGCTGCTGACATTATCCCCCAAAAAGGAAGACGAGCAATGCTTGCTGCCGGATAACGATGGGCCTTTCATGACCGCTGCATTATATTTGTATAGTGATGTGCGGGCCGCTCTAGCCCAATGGCAGCTGGAAAAGTGCTACACGAAAGCGGAATTACAGAACTTTTCGATGGCTGAACTCAAAGCCATCCGTCAAACACAGCAACAGCATCAGCCAGATAGTTATGCCTATACGTTTGAACCTTGGGAAAATATGCTGGCTGTTGATATTTGCTGGCCGTGCGATTTTTCAGAGGATGAAAAATTGAAATTTTTAGCCGCCGTGTTATACGAAATATCTTTTTGCGGCGTTACCTTGGAAGAGCATCGCCGTGCCCTGGAAGAAATGGAAGACGAATGGCAAGCCGTGAAGAACGCACAAACCTATCCGTTCGACGAATTCCGTCGTGAAATGAGCTGGGACGCCCTGCCCAAACGGGCTGTAACGGAAAAACGCGAAGACATCATCAACTCGATTCTTGCCATTCAACAGACGTATAAGATGTTCCAGCGGGTCTTTACGAAAGCGCATTATCCGGCCATCTTCACGAAGGAACCAGACGGAATCCATGTGACATTCCCCGATTTGCCGGGATGCATAACCTGGGGCCAGGACGTCCCCCAGGCCATCGAAGCCGCCCGGACAGCGTTGACCCTGCATCTGTCGGAAATGAGGCAGGATAAGCAGTCTCTTCCGCCGGCAACCCCGGTGAGCCTATGCCAGGAACGGGAACAGGTAAAGGACGATGAAGCAATCTATATCATTTACGAATCATGACGCGTATACGATAAAGCGCTCCAGATGCTGAATGTCTGGAGCGCTTTATCCGTAGTTTGAGCTATAGAAAAAATAGTATGCTATATGTCGATTTCTATCATTTTGACAAAAGCCCGTACATATTCCCAATCTTCGGAGTCGATGCAGTGTATGTCCAGGTCTTCGATGGGCGTCGGCTTCGGGATTTTGTGCCGATCTTCTTTTTCGATGGTGATAAGCAGGGACAAACAATCCTTTGCCATGAACTCGGCATCCGCTAAATCATCGCCGCAGGTGACCTGCTGGAAATCAGGAAAGAAGACGGTGTAATTGCCTATCTTTTCTTCATAGAAAATGGCGGGATAGCTTACCTTCATCGTCTCATGCCTCCTTTATGAACCCCGTAGTCATTGGTTTTCGTCATTTACTTCTGGTTTGGGATCATCTTCATGCCGTATTTCTTTTACCAATCGAATGACGTCTTCTTCTGTCCGGAGGCCGGCTTTTTCAGCTTCGCCTCTCATTTGCTCCTGTAATTCTTCCAGGGCTTTTAATGCCATGGCCTTTGCGGCTTCGTCCATATTCTCCACCTGCCTCATCAACGGTTATCCATCAATAATGTTCCTAATGCTATATTTCGTCACGGTATAGCCATTTCCCTTTTTTCTGAGAAGAAAAGAGTCCTCCCCCCCCTTCCACGGCGGTTCTTTTCGGCGACCGTCTTGCCCTTCTTGCGGTCATGACCTGACGGGCTGAAAAAGTACGTGAAAGCCCCTACGCATAAGGCTGCCGACTGGGTATTTTTTGTAATAGCGAATTTTAATAGCACTACACATACACATGTGTATGTGTACATGTGTATGTGTAGTTGTGCCCCCGTCTACGCCGTCTTTCCGCTCTTGTCTTTCCATAGCGATTATGCTATCGTTCAAATAGAACAACGAGGAGGTGTTCACCATGAGTCGGGAATTGGAACAATGGCTGCTGGAAGAGCGAAGAGAAGGGTTCAAGGAAGGATTCAAGGAAGGGTTGAAGGAAGGTGAAGACCGAGTGGCGGCCTTGTTTAAACGGATGAAAGCCGACGGCCGCTTGCAGGACTTCTCTGACGCCCTCAAAGATAAGAATGCCAGAGAAAAACTATATAAAGAATACGGTATCGAATGACCGGAAAGCCCCGTGCAGAACGCGCGGGGCTTTTTTCTTCTAGATTAATCACTCTTATCGTATCAAGACGGAAGAGATATCTGTCTAGACTTTCATGCTTATTTTATCTATAATATAAGCATGAAAGTTGGTGATTTCTATGAAGCAAACTTCCGATTTCATTGATACCTCCGGTATGTTGCTAACCAAAAATGCGATACAGGGAGGCATCAAAAAAGATGAATTCTATCGTTTTATTGCAGCCAATCATTTTGAAAAAGCAGCCCACGGTATATATCTTTCTCCGGAAGCCTGGGAAGATGAGTCTTTCGTGCTTCATCAGCGCTGTCCGCAAGCTGTCTTTTCCCATGATGAAGCCTTGTTTTACCATGGACTGACCGATCGTGAACCTATGCAGCAGACTCTCACGATTTATTCTGGCTACAATACCCAGAAACTGAAAGAATCTGGCATCAAGGTTTTCACAGTAAAAAAAGAATTATTGAATGTAGGAAAGATTATAGTTGAAAATTCCTATGGGCACAAAATTCCGGTTTATGATTTGGAGAGAACCATCTGTGATTTGATGCGAAGTCGCCGTTATTTTGAAATCCAGGATTTTCAGACAGCCATAAAGACCTACGTAAAACGCCCGGATAAAGATTTGAACAAACTTATGACTTATGCCCCTCTTTTCCGTGTTGAAAAACGAATCCGCCAATATATGGAGGTACTTTTGTAATGAAACTGACTCAGGCTCAATTGAAAGGCCGCCTTAAAAGCCTTGCACAGAAAAATCACGCAGACGCCCGGAGTCTCATTCGTATTTATATGATGGAACGGTTCCTGGAACGAGTATCAACTTCTCGCTATAAAGACAACTTCATTATTAAAGGGGGAATTCTTGTAACGTCCCTGATTGGTGTTGCCCTGCGCTCCACCATGGATATTGATACCACCATCAAAAATCTGAATCTTTCTGAAACAGATATTTGTCAAACTGTGGAAGAAATTTGTGCCATTGATTTGCAGGACGAGATTACTTTTCAGATTAAGCAAATCAGTCACATCATGGATGAGATGGAATACCCTGGTATTCGCATTACCCTGAATGCTTACCTTGGCAAAATGCCGGTTCCTATGAAAATTGATGTTTCCACGGGAGATATCATTACACCTGGGGAAGTCCAATATCAGTATAAACTGCTGTTGGAAGACCGTTCAATTCCATTGTGGTCCTATAACTTGGAAACATTGCTGGCTGAGAAGCTGCAAACTGTTCTGGCAAGAGGAATCTTGAATACTAGAATGAGAGACTTCTACGATTTATATGAGCTGACCAGTGTCTATAAAGATAAAATCGACCAGTTGCTATTGAAAGATGCTTTTCATGCCACCTGCACGAAGCGCGGTTCCCTGCTGCTTTTGACTACGGGTCCTCAGATTATCTCTGCCCTTCAGCAGGATTCCCATTTAATGGAAATGTGGAAATCTTATCAACAGAAGTATTCTTATGCCAATGAGATTTCTTACATAGACATCATGCAGTGTACCCAAAACCTCTATGAGGTTGTTTCCCGCATGTAGAAAGGAAAAGCAGCGTGACGAGGCATCTATCCAACCAATATCATAAAACTGAAGGAGGTGTTCACCATGAGTTTGGAATTGGAACAGTGGTTATTGGAGGAGTACAAAGAAGGCTTGAAGGAAGGTGAAGACCGAGTGGCGGCCTTGTTTAAACGGATGAAAGCCGACGGCCGCTTGCAGGACTTCTCTGACGCCCTCAAAGATAAGAATGCCAGAGAAAAACTATATAAAGAATACGGTATCGAATGACCGGAAAGCCCCGTGCAGAACGCACTGGGCTTTTGTTTTTTTGTGCCTAAAGAGTCCTAACGAAGAAAAAACAGACCTAACTTTTAAGGGTTGCTTTTGGCGCAAAAATATAACATGGGGCCGGGACTCCGGCAAGGGTAAAGTGTACAGCGAGCTGCCCTTGCCTGCATCCCAGCCCCATGTTTTTTGTTGCGCGTAAAAGCAAGAACCAAGTGGTTCTGGAAAAGATTTCACCCAAAGGAGCGAATGACCATGAAAACCAATGAACGCGCAAAATACATTTACTTGACCTTACAGTTACTGCCGACCGAGAAAGAACGCGAAGCGTTGCAAATGACCTGGGACAACTACAAAAAAGCATGCAATACTTTTTCACGAATTAAGTATTTGAAACTGGCAAAAGGAAAACATATGAATGTTTCTGCCTGCAAAAAAGAAGAACCAAAATCAGCCCGCGCATTAGCCCAAAGATTGCTTCATGCGGTTTACGAAAATAGCATCAAGTACACAGTGGAAGAAGCTTATAAAAACCAGGAAGACAGCAAAAAGTTGGCGCTGATTGTTTTCGGGGAATATGATGAAACGAACGTTAAACTTCTTGCCATCCCATATTTTCGCAAGCCGACTTTCACGGTCGATTTTTCCACGAAAAAATGCCGATTGGATCTTGCAAAAAACTTCCAGAAGATAGCTTTCACTATCCCCAAAGGGTTGCCAGAACCACCGGAATCCTGGGAAGTCAAACGGGCTTACTTGAAGCTTATCTATGGGACTTGGTATCTGACATTGGGGTTCTCCAATCCGACAATTAAAACGGAGGTCAAGCCAGATGCCCATATCGTCGGTATCGACCGCGGAGAAATCAATATTGCCACGACTTACTCCCCGGATAAAGGAGCCAAGCGATATAGCGCAAAGGACTACTACACCTCTTGTAAGGGCGGCACGAAAGACGATTACCACAAGAATCTTTTTGCAAAAGATGTCATTGTCGCACAGGAAATCGTAGAGAGAGAATCTCCCGATACGATATTCGTTTTAGAAGATCTGCATTTCAATAAATTGCGAAAAGGATGGTCCTATCGTAATTTCAGTGACGCGTTCATCTACCTTGCGGCCTTGCACCATCAATGCGTATTCTTCTGTGACCCGCGCAATACCAGCCGGACCTGTCCCAAATGTGGCGAAGTCACGAATACAAAACGCAATCGTGATGAACACCGATTCATCTGTTGTAGTTGTGGTTACGGCGAAAAAGAAATCGTAAATGATGATGAAAATGCGGCCGAAAACATTTACCTTCGCGGCCGAAAAGAACTTTTAAAAGATGATTTCTGAGTAAGGTTAAGAATGAGTTGAACCATGCTACACATGCACATGTGTATGTGTAGCATAAGCTACGCTTTCATCAAAAATCTTAAGTTTTGAGATGATCGAAAATATGATATAATAGCTGCATCCATAAAGTCTCAAAACCCCTACTCATAACTATAGTTTAAAAAGGAGGCCCTGAATATGAAATATGGTTATGCCCGCGTCTCAGCATTGGTTCAACTGAAAGGCAATTCCTTGGAAGAACAGCAGCAGGAATTAATTGCGGCTGGCGTTGCTAAAGAAAATATCATCTGTGAACAATACTCCGGGAAGACGACGGCCCGGCCTAAATTTGAAGTCTTGATTCAAAAACTGATGCCTGGCGATGAGCTAGTATGTTGCAAGCTGGATCGTTTTGCCAGGAACGTAGAAGACGGCTTGCGAACGGTCCGCCAGCTCTCCGACAGAGGCATCGTCGTCAACATTTTGAATATCGGCCGAATCGACAATTCAGCCGTCGGAAAACTGACGCTGACCATCATGTTGGCCTTCGCCGAATTTGAACGATCCATGATTCTGGAACGGACTGCTGCCGGGAAGGCGGTAGCAAAAACCAAGGCCGGCTATCGAGAAGGACGGCCGCCTTATAAAAAAGCAGTCATCGATAATGCCATGGAACTATTGAAGACTCATACCTACAAAGAAGTCGTGGAAATTACGGGCATAAGCCGGGCTACATTGGCCCGCTACAAGCAAAGATATGAACTCCGGGTCACCGCCGTAACGCCCTGCCCAAATCAGATTCTAAAAGTCATATTCTCTAACGGAGAGACGCGCTGGTTCGACACCAAGAAACTGAAAGGACCCGCCTTTGCCCCATTGAAAGATAAGGCCGTATTCGAGAAGCCTGTCATTTTTCACGGCATCATTACTTGGGCTGACGGAACCGTTGATGTGGCTCCAGAAACGGTCTATATGGAAAGCCAATGTGACGAGGCATCGGTCTGACAAAAATCATAAATGCAAGATCCTTTTTTGCTTGACATCCCCCCCAAAACGATCGTACGATCAGACTATGACAAGGTCCAAAAACAGTGGGCCTTTTACTAAGAACTCGGCCAACAAGTCTTATAGCGACTTTGCTATAGGGCGTTCCAAGACAGACAAATGCGCACTTACCCATTCGTTCGGAATGGTGTGCGCCTCCGCCCGGCGGAAGGGGGTGCCGCGACTTGTCGCGGATGCCTTACGGCTTGGACCCTAAAGGCCCGTACAATCAGAAAGGAGTATCACTCATGGCCCATTTCCATCTTTCCATGAAGGTCCAGCCACGCCAAAAAGATGGCAGAAAACTATCGGCCAAATTACATTACGACTACATCGCCCGCCAAGATAAGTATGCCCATCTGAAAGGACGTCAGGAAGACTTTGTCCTTGCGGAAAGCGGCAATCTTCCGGCCTGGGCTCACGGCAACGCCGGCACGTTTTGGAAGGAGGCTGAGGACCATCGCAGCCCGAGCGGAACAGCTTACCGGGAAATCGAAATAGGGCTCCAGGAAGAACTCTCCCTCGAAGATAACTTGACTTTGTTAAAAGGGTTCATGAACGAATTCCATATCGACAACTACGCCTACACCTTTGCCCTTCACAGTAAGGATTCGTCGCTGGAACAGGGCCACACCAACATCCACGCGCACCTCATGTTCTGTGAAAAAATCCAGGAAGCTGACCGGCCGCTGGGGCCGGATAAATTCTTCCAGCGTTACCGGGAAACGGCTAGCGGCGAGAAGACCGGCGGCTATCTGAGCAGTCGGGAATTCAAACCAAAATCGGTGCTTCGTACTATGCGCAAGCGCTGGGCCGAACGGGTCAACGAGATGTTCAAGGAGCGCGGCATCGACGCCGAAATCACGGAAAAAAATAACGCCGACCGCTACGATGAACTCGTCGAGCAGGGGCGTTATGACGAAGCCGAACTGGTAAATCGGACGGCTGCTCCCCACCTCGGAAGAGCCTACCGGAACGACGCCATCATGGAAAAACTGCGGGATATGGAAGACGAAGAAATGAAACGCGATAACCTCGCCCTCAACGACGTAGACCCTGATACTTCCGACGAAGCCGAACAGGCCGAAACGGAAGAACGGGTAAAGGCCTTTGCGGAAAAATCCAAACAGGAACAGATGCTGATTCTCTTCGTGAACGACCTGCAAATCCGCCGCCTGGCAAGGGTTCTCCAGCAGGAACGGCTCAGACAAAGACAGGCCCAAAAAGAAAGTCGGGCCGAAGGGAAGGAAATAAAAGATCCCCTCATCATCACTGCCGGCGACCTGGACCTCAAGATGGAAGAAGAAGAACTCCGTTTGAGACAGCTCGTCGACGAAGCCAAGGAAACCTATCGGAAGGCCCGTTGTGAAGTCTGGGAAGAAAAACCGCTCGAGGACGAAGCCATCGCAAGTGTCCTCGGCGAAAACTGGCGTAAGGAAAAACAACGTCTCTTGGGACTCCAGGGAACCCTGAAAGCCATCCGGAGGCACCTGGATGACAAACGGAATCCAGAAGAAGAAAAGGCCTTTTTGAGACGGAATTGTCGCGTTATGACGGCCTATGATGACTGCCGGAAAAAGATGGCCCAATGGGACAAACTCCAGGCCGAAAAACAAAGCGACATCGACGCAATTTATAAAGCTTTAAAAGCGAAAAACGACGCCAATCGAAAAGCTTCTAACTTGGCCTACGGCGACTTGAAGGGCAAGGAAAAACAGCTCCGCGCCTTCCACGACAAACGTCTCCAATTAGAAAGGAATTACGCACCGGACCAAATCCTGTTTGCCGAAAAACTGGCCCGAAAAGTCCAGCCCTACTGCAAGGTCCTCGGTCGCCAGCCGTTGAAGGACTTGATGCACGGACCATACCAGGGGAAAGAGTATTATTTGACGGGAGAAGTCAATTTCGATCCCGAAAAACGGGAATGGCGAGCCTTGGCAATCCGTACCGGCGATGACATGGATCAGGGCAAAGCTCCGCTGTATAAAGTACGATTACATGAAGAAGGGCCGGATCAGGACATTACCATTTTTGAAGTAAAACCGACGAAAGAACGGATTGCCATGTACAAAGAACTCTATCAAGATCAGCCACGCTGCCAAAGTGGGAAATTCCGTGCCAAAGCCTACAATTCTCAAGGCCATGAAAAGCCTTTCAAAGGGGCCTCTCCGACACCACCGCGGCCCATCGCAAAGGCGGCTGTTCAGAAATTAAACGACCTCATGGACGAAGCCATGAAGAGCGAAACGGGACGCATTGTCATCCATTGGCAGGATAACGAACGCCATTACATCAAGAAAACAAAAATGGAAAAGATAGAAGAAGAACTTTATAAGGGACGGTCATTATAATTCTACGTCGGGCAGATCCATGACGACTTCGCGGGCCAGGGTTTCCTGGCCCGTTTTTTCATTGATGACCTTCAGGTAGTAGCGATCGTTGAGGTCGTAATTCTTCTTCTGCAAATCAAAGGACAAGACAACGATACGGTCACCGGGAGTGGCAGCCTTGCTTTCCGCCCGGTACAGGACTTCGTTGGAAATGATTTCGCCACTGCCCGTTTCAAAACGTATCCGGTAAGTGACGGGCTTGACGACGTCACTGATGACTTGTTCCTGATAGAAGCTGAATTTGACGTGGAAGGCCGTGATTTTCCGAATATCGTTGATGAGGGCCAGGCCGACGTCTTCCGTATCGACGAGACCTTTCCGCGTGCTGATGAAAAGGCACGGTACCAGCAGTTCCTGCGGGGACAATCCGCCGTGTACATAGTTCATGCCGCCATGGCATTTAAAGACGCTCATGCCCTTGGCCAGGACGATAGAACGCGTGTCTTCATTGACCAGGATCTTCCCTAAGGGAATGGAGTAAATTCCTTCTCGGTCCACCGGCTGGTCCGTCAACAGGAACCGGCGGTCGGTCATCCAGGTCTTCCCGGCTTCGACCGTGTCCAGTTTATCCGTTGGGTCGAGGGCCTTGCGGGTGTACAGGAAGCCGTGGTCGGCCGTAATCAGGAAGCGATAGATATTGCCGCTCTTGGACAGGCGTTTGACCAGTCTGAAGAGTTCGTCAATCGTCTGATCTGCCGCCTGAAAGACGGAGTTCTCCGTTTTCGAGGCTTCGCCTGTCGCATCGATTCGGTTATGGTAGACGTAGATGACTTCTTTCCCAGCAGAAAAACTTTTCAGTTCCGATACTTTCATGGCAATAAGTTCATCATAAAGAATGGCTGCCGAATGAGGATTCTCTTGCTGCAACAATTTTTCCCGTTGCTCTGTCGACGCACATGGCTTGCCGTCTAGCAGGACCTTGGGCGTATCATCCCGGGTCAGTACTAGCGTATCGTGAGGCAGCAGCTCGGCCATCCCCAATAGGGTAATAGACGGCAGTGGCGCCATGCGGACTTTCTCCTCGACTGAGCAATTTTCATCGTCCTGGAACCGGGCAGCCAGCTCTTTGGCGGCTTCCAGGCGGAAGGCATCGGAAATGATGACGGCCACTTTCTCTTTGACAGGCCGGACTTCATCTTGATAGAAATAGCGCTGGCGCGGCACGATTTCCTGACAGTAATCGTTGCCATAGGCTTCGTTCCACTGCAACAGCAGCGGCTCTAAGAAGGCGTTCTGGTAGAAGTTCTGGACCAGGGTCCGCAAAGTGTCGAACTGACCCGGATTTTCGCCATCCAAGGCATCATAGGCCGTGAAGAAATGGCGGTACTCCGTATCGATCTGGTAATCGCTCTGGCAGTACGTTTCGGTCAATTCTTTCAAGGTCGTCCGCGGTTCGTAGTCCTGCCGGACCAAGAGCTTCTGCGCCGCCAGGAGCAACGAGTATTCCGACCGGAAATGCTGGCCGAAATGAAGTTTCAGCCGTAAATCACACAGGGCTTCCAGGGACAGGCCGCCGACTTCCCCATTCGGGTCCAGGCCGACGAGGCGGTCATTGACCCATTGGATAAAGAGCTCGTCAAGGCAGGCAAAAGACGACGTATGGAGGAAGAGTTCCAGCGGTAGTTTAGCCAAGACGGACTTGGTATCAAGCTGGCCGGCAGCCATGATTGACCGCCTGGTACATCACGGTCATCTGTTGATATTTGAGGGTCCCAGCTACCGCATGGAACATGCCCTCATGCGTCAAGATGGCAGGGCTTCATCCCAGCCACAAACAATCCCGCCAAAAACAGGGAATTCCCCACGGTAATTCGAGGGAATTCTGAAGGTGAAATTAGGGAAAATTGCTTGACAAAAAACATCCGTTCGGCTACTTCCTGGAGCCAGCCGCTGAGGAAGAGGTTATTACAGCCTTCGTCGAGGAGCTGCTGCATATAGTCGAGGAGGCCGTCGTAGTTACCCGGTTCGCCCTGCAAGAGGCTGCCATAGTTCTTGGCGTCTCGGAAGGTGTCGATGAGTTCATCGGCGAGGTTGACGAACTGGTCTTCCAGGCTCATCTGTTCAGCTTCGACCTGGCCCCGCATATCGCTCCACTTAGTCAGGCCGTTGCTTTCTTCGATGGCGCAGACCTGGGGCCACAGTTCCCGTGAAAAGAGGCACCGATCGTACTGGCGAGCTTTCATCATCAAAGAGAAATACGTCAGCTGATAAGCCCGGTCGTCGATGTCCAGGCCGTAGAGGTTATGGGCCAGAATGCTCTGAGCGGCTTCTCGTTCCGTATAGCCCTGAGACAGGTATATATCCAAAGGCATAGACCAAGATGTGGTCGTTGCCGGAACAGGGATCTCAAAGGTGTCTGTATTTGATACAATCGAACGATAGCAGGGATTTTGAACACCCCCGTGTTCACTTCAATCGGTGTTGTACTGATTGGCTATCTTCTTGAGCAGAAGTGCTTTTTCCATGAACCAGTCAAAGTAGTTTTTATATTCTTTTCTATCAAACGCCGCATCAAGCTCCTTGGTCAAAAGCATACGTCCATCTTTTTCACCTTCTGACCACTCAATGGAAGCGCCTAATTCCTTTTCTATCGTATCTTGATTATCTTTCAGCTGCCTATACCAATCCTTCCCCTTGGCAACATACAAGCCCGCTGTCGCCCGATGGCGGGATGTGTTGATTGTAAATTCTACCACCACAGACGATACGCCGGTACTCAGGTTGTACCAATTGGTCGCGAAAGCCTTTCTGCATGAGAAGCTCTTGCTGAACTTACTGTCTTTATCGAAGGCATAGTCACAGAACTGCTGCCAGAAGTTCAATTGGAATTTCCGCAGCGGCGTCAGGGTTTCTGCAGCTTTCACCGTTTTTGCCCATTCGTTGGGACGTTCTACAACATTAAACCGTGGTGCTGGCAGCGAATCCCCAATGCGCCAGAGTTCAATTTCAATCAGGAAAAAACCAATATTTTCATCCGTATGCTGATTCAGCCATCCGATAGCCTGTTTATGCTCATCACGAGCCCTTTTGACAATCCAGACTATAATTTCAGCGTCTTTCCCTGCCGCATACGTAATGATTTTTCCCAAATGATCATGGTCGGTATCTTCCAGCTGATTCTCGATGATAATCCCACGGGAACTCCCGCTTTCGCGGGCGTAGATGTCTACACTGAAACTTCCTACTGGAGATTCCGTTTCCTCAAGCTCTAGGTCAATTTCAATGGCATCACTCAGCTGTTCCAGATTTTCTTTTTGGGCAAGCCATTTTGAAAAATCCTGTTCCTCATGCGGCCAGATAGACCGCAAGTCATCAATCCGTTTCATGCACCCTAGTTTTTCCATATATGTCACTTCACTTCCCGATGCTTTAGAAATGCTTCTCCTCTGCCGCCTTGAAATTATAGACTGGTTTCATCACGTCGATAACGTCCACGGTGTCACCGATGACATCCAAGATATCGTCAAGGGATTTGTAGGCCATAGGAGCCTCGTCAATGGTACCTTCGTTTACCGATGTTGTATATACGCCTGCCATCTCCTGCTGGTATTCCTTGAGGGAAAGCTCTTTGATTGCCTGGGTACGGGACATGATGCGGCCTGCGCCGTGCGGGGCAGAGTAATTCCACTCGGCATTGCCTTTGCCGAGTGCCAGGATGCTTCCGTCACGCATGTTGATGGGAATGAGAACCTTTTCACCCTTATGTGCGGCGATGGCTCCTTTTCTGAGAATCATCTCATCGACATCGATGTAGTTGTGAATGGTATGAAACGCTTCGCCGGGCTGAAGGCCGGCTCTTTCCAGCAGTTTTTTGGCAATCTGCTCCCGGTTCAGTCTAGCAAACTGCTGGCAAAGAGCCACATCATGCAGATACTGCCTCAGGTATTTTCCGGAGACAAAGCAAAGATCTTCCGGCAGCTTTTCTCTGCGTTGTTCTGACTTCGCCTGCTGGATGGCCTTCTGGATTTCTTTTTGCCGTCCTGCTGCCTTGTATTCTGCTATGATATGCTGGAGCCGTTCTTCCAGTGTTTCATCATGGGCATTCAGCTCAACGGCCATGCGCTGATAAATCTCCGCCATCTGTTTTCCCAGGTTCCGGCTTCCTGTATGGATGACGAGATAATGTCGACCATCATGGGTTTTATCGACCTCGATGAAATGATTCCCGCCTCCCAGGGTACCGATACTGCAGGCAATCCAAGACAGTTTTTTCAGCTTGTCATAACAATAGAGCCGCTGCAAATTGAAGTCAGCCTGTTTCTCAGGCCAGACATTCATCCCGGAAGGTACGATGTGAGCCGCTTCATCGAGTCTGGCAAAATCAATCGGCTGCTTGTCAAGAGCAATCGTATACATGCCACAGCCGATGTCCACGCCGACGATGTTCGGTACTGCCTTGTCTGTGATTGTCATCGTCGTACCAATCGTACAGCCTTTCCCGGCATGGACGTCCGGCATAATCCGCACCCGGCTCCCCTTCGTCAGCTCATAGCTGCACATGCGGCGGATTTGTTCCCTCGCTTTCTCATCGATACTCTTGGCATACGATATTGCCGTTGTAACTGTTCCTTCAATCCGTTCCATTGTCGCTTCACCTGCCGTCCCTGAGTTCCATAATTTTCTACTATTATACAACAGTTTACAGCTTTTAAGCCGCTTGCTCATCGCCCCAAGCCAATGCTTGCAAAGCCTTGAGCAATGTGCTTGAATTTATGCTACTTTGGGCTTTGGACACCAAAGTGGCGAAAAATACTTCCTTGTGGATCTGCTGGCTTAGCGCGTGCCGCAGCTCTTGCGGGCTCTTGTCCCGGTAGGTGTTCAGCCGCTCGTCCTCATACGGCAGGATCTTCATGAGAGCGTGCCCGGAATTCGTTAGGTTCAGCAGATGCTCAATCGCAGTCTTTGTGCGAACTTTGTAGCTGCCGAGCTCCCAGAACATCTTCTGCTCGTAGTAGTTCGTCTCAATGCCCCAGCGGAGCTTGTAGAGCTTGAGCGGGTAAATCGCCATATGCTTGGAGCTGGTGTTGCGGAGCCCTTTGTTCTCCTGCCAAGCAATGCTCATGTGCAGCGCCATCGGATCTATGGTGCTGAAAAAGAGACGGTACGAGCCACTCTTGCTCAGCGTCACATAGGCATGGACGGTATGGTCGCCAAAGATGCGCGTTTTCACCAGACGGTGAGCAACAAAATAGTTGTCCATCCGGCAAAGGTAATTCGTGAGATCATTGGCAATCTCGTCCAGCATCAAGCGTTTACCGTACTTTGGTGGACGGCCGCGACGGCCTGCCGTCGAATCCGGCAACTCGAACATGGCCGTATCGTGGCGTGCATTGCAGGTCACATTGAGATTCGGATAGCTGAGAGCATGTGCGAGCAACTCGCGCTTGGCGTACCAGCTATCGAAGAGCAGGATGACCTGGCGTTTTTCAAGGATTGGCATGACTTCATCGAGAAGCTGGCAGGCAAGTGTCAGCTTCGAGGCTTCGCCGTTGCTCATGACGTAGCCAATCGGCACCGCGATATAACGGATCTGCTGCTTGCCTGCGGTCTCATGGAGGACCGGCACGCTCATCGTCAGGCTGACGAAGGCATGCCCATTGAAATAGGACTTGCCATCGTGTTTGGCGTGGTCGTACAGGATGCCTACACCGTCGAAGTGCTTGCCCCACTTGGCAATGGACGTGTCGTCCACGCTGAGCAGGATAGGCTCCTGCCGCAGTGCCTCTGGCACTATGGCAAGCGCCTGCAGCGCCAAGGCCTGGCGAATGGATGCATCCGTGACGAGGCCGTTGCCAAGGGCGCGGTAATAGCTGTTGAGCGATGCGTCCGTCTGCTTCGATAGGAACTGCCGGAACAGGCAGCGCACCGACGGCGCCGACTCCAGAGCCAGTTGAGCAATGAGTAACCACGCCAGCAGATGGCGCGTCCGTCTCGTCGCAGATGGGAACAAGGAAGAAAAAGTCGTCAGGAGTCTGTTAACTGTCGGCTGACTGGTGTATAATTGAGACATCACGTAGCACCTCTCGTGTTTGGTTTGTGGTGAATCTTGAAGTGGTAAACTAAAATTGGACACGGAGGGGGTAATTTTTGGACATACGGTGTATACTGTACGGATAGTACGAAATTAATTATCGGACAGAAATTCTCCCTCACAGGACAGGAGGTTTGCCGTGAAGTACACAAAAGAACAGAGATTGGACATTGGCCGCCGCATTTACGACGGCGAAATCAGCCGGTATGAAGCTGCAGAGGAATACGTTATCAATGAGCAGACGGCACGGAATTACATGAGAATGTACCGGGATGCCAACCAGTTGCCGCCCAAGCAGGGACGAAGAAGCATCTGTGCGCCCTCGTTCAAGAAAGCTCCGGCAGAGCTGGATGAACTGAAGGCGATGACAAAGGAAGAACTTATCCAGGAACTAATCAAGGCCAAGATAACCGAGGCACGGCTAAAAAAAGGCTACGAGGTGAAGGGGGATGGTACTGTAATTCTGTACGGCAACAAGATTATCAAGTAATCATGGAACTATCCGGAGAAATTCCGGTGAAGCTTCTTTGCAAGACAATGGGCATCCAGAGGAGCAGTTTCTACGCTTGGAAAAAACATCTTTCTCAGCCGTCGGGCAAAGAAAAGCGCCTTTTGAGCAACGTCCTGCTGTTCCAGGAGTACCATTGGAAGTATCCATCGCACGGCTATCGCTGGCTGAACGCCAAGATACGGTTGGACAAAGAGATTGTCCTGTCCGATCCCTATGCCCACAAATGCTGTAGAATTGCGGGAATCAAGAGCAAATCCAAGCACTACAGGTACAAGAAGGCTGGCGATCCAGCGCGGATATTTCCCAACCTGCTCATGTCTGAAATGCAGATCGATGGGCCAATGCAGTGCATCGTGAGTGATATGACCGCTTTTTATGTGAAAGGCATCTACCATGAACTGACTCTTTATATGGATCTATGGAACAATGAGATTGTCAGTCATTCCCTCTCTGCAAAACGCGGTGATCGCATGACTTACATCAGCGGACTGGAAAATCTGATTGAGTGGCAAAAACGGCATCCGGAGCACCAAATGGTTCTCCATTCTGACCAGGGATCGGTCTACGCCTCCAAAGCCTACAACGAGCTATTGCCCATGTACGGCATCACCCGATCCATGTCACGTGCCGGGACCCCCACAGACAATGCCGCTATGGAGTCCATCAATGGATGGATCAAGGCGGAGCTGTTCATGGACTTGCATGTGACCGGCGAGAAACCGGTCAAGGAGGAGGTGGATGACTACATTCTTTTCTTCAATGAACAGAGGCCAGCCTATTCCTTAGGCTACCTGACGCCGAAGCAGTATCGGGAACGTCACACGCCCATCTGCTGATCTCGTCTGCATTATCGATGGCATGGTTTGTCTAACAAGCTTGAAGGATGTCAGAAAAGTTGATGAATCTTGTACATCGATTCGTTTTTTATGCCTGATTTTTTTAGTTTTGTGTCCAATTTTTGTTGACAAGTGCAAGTGACTGCATCTTTGATTGTATGAAGTGATGTATTAGTAATGGCAATAAGAGTGCTAATTGCTGATGATCACGCTCTATTGAGCCAATACGACCCGTTGAATTTGGCGGGTCGTTCAACAGATAGTAGGAGGTTATTATGAAGAAATTTTGTTTTTTGTTTTTGATAATCTGTGGCTTGATGGTTTTCTGCCTTCAGGATTGTCAAGCGCGGCAGAAATTAAATCTTGCTGATCTGGAAAATAAATATAACGCCGTGATTGGTGTTTACGCCGTTGACATGGAGAATGGAAAAAAAATTTGCTACAAACCTGATACGCGTTTTTCCTACTGCTCGACAATCAAAGTTTTTACGGCTGCAGAATTGCTAAGACAAAAAAATACCTCCGATTTGAATGAAATTCGTAAGTTTTCGGCGGAAGATATTTTGTCCTACGCGCCAATCACCAAAGACCATGTTGCTGATGGCATGACGCTGGCGGAAATTTGTTCGGCATCGCTCAGGTGGAGTGACAACACGGCGGCAAATTTAATTTTGCAGGAGATCGGCGGCGTGGAAAATTTCAAGGTGGCACTTAAAAATATTGGCGACAAAACTACCAAACCTGCGCGAAATGAACCTGAACTTAATCTTTTCAATCCAAAAGATAATCGTGATACTAGCACGCCGAGACAGATGGTAAAAAATTTGCAAGTCTATATATTCGGCGATATTTTGAGCGACGACAAGAAAAAACTGCTGATTGATTGGATGAGCGACAATTCCATAACCGACACGCTTATCAAGGCAGAAACTCCGCAAGGTTGGAAAGTTATCGACAAGAGCGGTTCAGGCGATTATGGGGCGCGGAATGATATTGCCGTGATTTATCCGCCCAATCGCAAACCCAAATCCTTTTTTCCTGCTTATGCTCTGATTTCCGTCCCGTCCTTGAAGGTCACCCGGATATCGTCTTTGCTGTACACTGTGATGAAATCCACCAGGCTGCCCCACAGCCGGGCATCGAACTCCTTAATGAGATCCTGATTCCTAAGCTCCTTGATGAAGCTGTCCATCTGACGGCTCCGGGCCTTGCGATACTGGATGGCTTCACAGGTCTTGTCGTACTGCGTCTTCGCTGCTTCATACCGACTGACCAGTTCGTTGTAGTTCCGGTCATAATCATCCTGGTTCTGCGCGACCCTGGCGTTCTCGGCTATGAGCTGCTGTATCTTGTCGGCCAGCAGGTTCAAATCTGTGCTTATCCTGTCCCGCTCCTCTTCCAAGTCTTCTGTGTCAGTGAGCCGTTCCTTCAGCAGTGTGATGCTGTCAAGTACGTCCGCTTTGTTTTCGATGAGCTGATTGACGGCCCGGACGAAGGCTTCCTTGATATCATCCTCTGTCAGATGTGGTGTCTTGCAATGGCTCTTGAACTTATCGTTGCATCGGTAGATGGTTCTGCGGTACTTGTCGGTCGAATGCCAGACCTTGGCCCCGTACCAGCCTCCGCACTGGCCGCACTTGATTTTGCTGGAGAAGATGGATACGCCGCTGTAACGTCCCCTGCCTTCACGCCGCCGCTTGATTTCTTCCTGTACCCAGTCGAAGACCTGCGGGCTGATGATGGCTTCGTGGTTATTTTCCACATAGTACTGCGGCACTTCCCCTTCATTCGCTTTCGTTTCTTTGGTCAGGAAGTTGACGGTGAACCGCTTCTGCAGCAGGGCATCGCCCTTGTATTTCTCATTTGTCAGGATGCTCTCTACCGTCCCCGGATACCAGCGTTTCTTTCTTGCCGGAGTTTCCAGCCCTCTGGAAGTCAGCTCCCTGGCAATGGAGTGGAAGGTATACCCGTCCAGGAACAAGCGGTAAATCAGTTTCACCGTCTTGGCCTGTTCCCGGTTGACGACCAGATTCCCGTCCGGTCCCCGGTCATAGCCAAGGAAATGGCCGAACGGCACACACACCTTCCCGTCAGCGAATCGCTTCCGATGGCCCCAGGTGACGTTTTCCGAGATGCTCCTGCTTTCTTCCTGCGCCAGGGAACTCATGATGGTGATGAGGAGTTCGCCCTTGGCATCGAGCGTCCAGATATTTTCCTTCTCGAAATATATCTCGATGCCCTTGTCCTTGAGCTTGCGTACCGTTGTCAGGCTGTCTACGGTATTTCTGGCGAAGCGGCTGACTGATTTTGTGACGATGAGGTCGATTTTCCCATCCATGGCATCCCTGACCATCCGCTTGAAGCCATCGCGGTGACGCGTGTTGGTAGCCGAGATGCCTTCATCGGTGTAGATGCCGACAAATTCCCAGTCATCCCGTTCCCTGATATAGTTCGTATAATAATCGACCTGTGCTTCATAGCTGCTGATCTGGTCATCATGGTCCGTGGAAACCCTGGCATAGCCCGCTACTCTCCGCTTCTTCCGGCTGTTGATCGGGGCCGCCGTATAACGGCTGATGGTAGCCGGGATGGCCCTTACTGTCTTTGCCACTTTTCTCTGCTCTCCTTTCTCCGTGCCTTGGGACGCCGCTTGGATGGCGTAGGCGTATAAGAAATCTCTTCTGTTCTCCCACTCTTGAAATGGACAGTCAGGCAGTCTGGCTTTCCGGCTTCGATAGATTCCACTTTCTCCCGGAATCTATCCTCATCAAAGTTCTCTACCCCCATGGCCTCTGCGGCCACACGCTTCAGGTCATCTTCCCGGATGATGACCGATTCACATTTGCCGCCTTTGCTGCATCGCCAATAAACAGGCCTGTCATGCTTCGTTTTACAACGCCTGAAAGAGGATCCGCACAAGGCGCACCGGACACGTGTCGTAAAGGCGGAGAACCGGGTTCCCTTGCCATTGGCCATGTAGTTTTTCATCCATTCCCTCTGGCGATCCTTATACTCATCGGTCCAGCAATCCTTCTTCGCCGTTGATACCCAGTGCCGGATAAGTTTCTGTCCGTTTTTCATACAGAAAACCATCACATGGTATTCTGGTACTACTATCTTTTCGACCTGGTCAAGAAAAGCCTGCTCGTCAAAATCATCCAGCCCCAAAACTTCTGTACTCTCCTTCACAAGGACTTCCTGCGGGATACTGCCTTTTGCGCCGCAATTCCGGCCTTTCAGCTTATAGGAGCCGCAATCCCAGAATTCTTCAAAGCCCCGGTCTGTGCGGCAATTGTGCATCTAACTCCGACCGCAGATGCCGCATTTGATTTTTCCCGTGAAGCAGGTCGTGTTCAAGGACTTATTAGCCAGCGCCCCCAGTTCCTTTCGCCGCGCCATCTCCTGCTGCACGTAATCAAAGGTTTCCTTGTCGATGATAGGCTCATGCGTATTTTCAACATAATACCTAGGAAGTTCGCCCCGGGTCTTCTTCCGCTTCTTGAGGATTAGATCCGTCACATATTCCTTCTGGAAAAGCATATTGCCAGTATAGGTAACATTGGTCAGGACAACCCTGATGTTGGAATCCATCCAGCGGCAGCCATTCCGGGTCGTGATACCTTCGGCAGCAAATTCCCGTTCGGTTTCAAGACGTGACTTGCCATCAAGGAAATTCTGGAAGATGCGCCTGACAACAGCTGCTTCCTCGGGAACTACCACCAGGTTATCCCCTTCCCAGCGATACCCATAAACACGGAACCGCCCGTTAGGATTCCCCTGCTCAAATTGTTTCTTGATGCACCACCGGATATTTTCACTAATGGAACGGATTTCCTCCTGGGCAAAAGATGCCAGGATGGTCATCATCAGCTCGCCATCCCCGCTCATGGTATGGATATTCTCTTTTTCAAACCAGACTTCGACGCCCAGCTCTTTCAAATGCCGGACGGTACGCAGAAGGTCTACGGTGTTGCGTGCGAAGCGCTGGATGGACTTGGTCAGGATGATGTCTACCTTCCCGGCTTCGGCATCTTCCAGCATCCAATTCCTGCCTCTTCTTCATCCCCGTCCCAGAGATGCCATAGTCGGCATAGACCCCGGCGTATTCCCAGTCCGGGTTCTTCTGGATGAGGCTGCTGTAATAACTGACCTGCGCCGAAAGGGAATGGTGCATCCGCTCCGATTCCATGGATACGCGGGCATAGGCTGCGGCTTTCTTTCTCTGCTTCAAATTTGGTATGCGTCGTTCAATCTTACGGATAGTTCGCATAGAATCAGCTCCTTTCGACACTATATATCACTCTGTTTGATACAATTATCAAGTGTATAAGTCCCCGGAAAACGGCTGATAGCGGCGAAGCATCTCCTGCTCGAAGTCCCGGTACTCCTTCCCGGTGATGAGCTTTTCGGCCAGCATCCGCCTTGCCAGATACATCGCCATCTGGAAGGCTGTTTCATTTTGAAACGACCTCTTATCCATGGCGGACACCTCCGAACCGGTATGCAATATAGCATGCGTGGGAGCAGAACTTCCGATGGCTGTTGCCATAGACGGTGAATTCCTTCCCGCAAGCCGGACAGGTATAGTTGTAGACTGCCTTCCGCTTCACCAGCTCCAGATGTGCATTCCACCACTTATTCCGGCAGGCATCGCAGCAGAACCGTTTCCGCTTCCGTCCCGGATTCTGCTCAATCGGCTTTCCGCACTGCTCACAGACTGCCCCCGCTGTACTGGCATCCAGGCTGTGCCGCCGGCAGAACGACTTCACCGTATTGATGGAAATCTGGAGCCGCGCCGCTATCCTGCCATATCCTGCCCCATCCCGGCGCAGGACAATAATCTGTTGTTTCTGTTCATCCGTCATCGAGGACACCTCCTGAAAATTTAGCTTTCAGGAGTAACAGGACAGAACGGCTATTGTTAAGTACTATGGAAGCAAAAAAAATACGGATGCCCGTAATGAGCATCCGATTTTTATTACTTGCACTTAATAAACCACTAATTCATTCGGCATTCCGTCTTCTCTAGAGCTTGTTCCTGACGAACCATCTGCAGAAATCAGGCTCTGCATCTCTTCATCAAACTCTTTCATACGAGTATCTTGATTGAAAAAGTGCAGTCCCCAGATCCTATACTGATTATTATCAACGTATGTTTTCACTGGAATTGCTTCTGCTTTCATCTGCAGCAGGAAATTCTCTTTCCACTTATCTTTTTCAAGAAGCATAGTTCCCTTCGGCTCCACGAATATTTGTAGCTGCTCAAATCGATCCGTTTCTGGCCGCTGAAGGAATATTACATAGTCCGGCTCGAAACGCTCTCCATCTTCAAATGAATAGAGGTGGAATTCCCGCTCGTTTCTTACCAGATATACCTTACTGTATACTTTTCGTAGCTCCTCTACATAATCACGAAAATATGCAACAAACGCTTTTTCTTCGGAAGTTCCGAAGTTATCAGTATAAACAAACCAATCTTCCTGAGACAAATCTATTTTCCATTTCTCTGGGACAGACGAATCATTCTGAGAGATACCCACGCCACCATCATGTGGCTCAGTGTAGTTGACTGTTTTATTACGGAATACTTCACAAACACGATGTGCTCTGAATTTTTTTGTTCCCAAATAAGTTTCCTCTATACCAGAAATCGAATCACTGATCTTCTTAAGCGTATTGAAAACCGCCTGGTACAACACATTGACAGCTGGTCTTTCTTCAGGACAATGGATATCAATTCTTACTTTCCCAAGATACTCATCTTTTGTAATAAACTCCCTCGTAGAGTGGACATTGGGAAAATACGATTTCAGTGTATTGAATCTGAAAATCGGATATTTCATCATGGCTTTGTTAACGATGGCATAGTTAATACTTGCTATTTCTCCGATAGTCATATGCGAGGTCTTCAGTTTGTTCACTGTATAATCATTTTCGTCTTGTCCTTCCTTCATAATTTCATCCAAACCGGAACTGCCTGACGAATAGGTATAACTATAAAGAGCATCACGAACATTCGGCTGAAGTCCGAACACTTCTTTACGACTCTTAACTTCACGGTCATTTATAAAAATCAATCCATCTTGATAGAGCGGGTCTGTCTTAAAATCTTCTTTAAGTACATATTCCCTTTGAACAATTTTATCTGTATCAAGTCCAATCTCGCGAAGAGCCTGATGAAGCTCTGTCACGTATCGATGATCGTTTTGGCAATGATATAAAAGCGTCTCGCAAATCCTCATCTCATTTGTTATATCGTCGTCATATTTTCTCTGATATTTCGGCTGTTCCGGATCTATCTGGAACGGGCAGTACCTCGCACCACGTCCAATCAGCTGAGCCTCAGCAATTGTTGCCGGGGATATTTTTCTTCCGCTCGACTGACGAGTTTCATATAAACGAACAATATCAAATAGATTAAGGACATCCCAGCCCTCATCTAGCTTCTTGACTTCAAAAATCGCTCTGTATGGATTATCCGCATCTTCCAAAGAATTCAAGAGAATCTGCTTATTTTGGGCATCCTTATCATCATTTACAGAAACACAATGCGGTTCCGCAAAGTCATCTCGTAGTTCTGCAGCGAGCGTATCCGCAGAGATGCCATTATCTGTAAAGTAAGTATAGGCCTTTTTCATAACAGGATTATCCGTTGAAGTGAAAAGCTCCAGCAGTTTATTCCCTGACAGATGACTTATTATATCGATGAAAGATGCCATGAACTCTTTGCTATCAGCAATCTTAGCTGCTTTAAACAAAACGACAGGCTTTATAGACAACCGGTGATCCTGAAACACTTTCAAACGATACTGGCTTAGTACCAATGCCTGCAAAGCGCGATCCATCAGCGGCAGATCAGAGCGGAGTGTCACAATGTCCTTTGAATATCTATCCTGATAGAAATTTGGAAGCGGATAATTGAAAATAATCTTGTTTTCATAGGCAGCTTTAATAGCCTGATTTTCAAGGTCACATGTCGCCGTAAATTCAAGCAGCACATTACCAGGGTTCCTACTGAATATATTCTTTACGGTCTGTTCCCATGAATGATAGCTATCAGATTCTGCCGCCGACATTTTCTTTTTCGTGTCTACATTCAGATGGTGCACTTCATCAGATATAAGCACAACTTTCTGATTATCAAAATCATCAAAGGACATCCCATTTTCCTTTGGCATCCACATATCCATATGGAGCCCCTGGGTGGTTGAAAAGCAGATATTAATCCTATCTGGATTAGATGCCTGGAAATTTGTCACTTCCTGAATAATAATCTTTTCGCCGTCAATCACAATCTCATCATTAAAGAGATATTTTGTAGAGGACGAGTCAAGAAAGTTCACTTTTGTCTTTTCAACAATGTTTGAGAGATTGACAAAGAACAGAAAGTTCCTATATCCCTGCTTATAGAGATATAACATCAGTCCGGCCATGATCAACGTCTTTCCGCTTCCTGTAGCCATATGAAATAATGTTTGGGACGGATGCTGGCGCAGATTTCCCTCAAAATAAGTAATGAAATTCTCGAAGGCTTCTCTCTGGTATGGGCGAAACTCAAAGTTGGGGTTTATATTCTGCTGTATATACGATGGAAGCTGCTTTCCGGCTCTCGCTTCGCGGAGGACATCCATCTTTTCATATAAAAATGCCATGCGCTCAATCCTCCTTGTAAAAGCTTCTTGTAAATGCTTTGTCTTCCTCGGAAATTTTAAAGTCTTCGTCATCCATATCGCAATAGTTCACATAAAGCAGGTTCTTGTCCAGAAGTTCCATAAGAAAGCGTTTCTGATCATCAAGAGAAAGTGTCTCAAAATCAGAGGCCGCCGCATCAATATCCGCCGGATTTACCTTGCAGCTGATAAAACCACTCTTTACCATACGGTGGTAAATATCTTTAAGCGTATCTGTATCGGCTGCAACCTGAATCTCATCAGCAAAGTTCTGGTTGAGTTTGGCAAGCTCACAATACACGAACGAACCGCCCCCCCTGCCAATTAACAGCTTTAGAAATACCTGTTGCATCTCCTTCAAGGACATTCTTTAAACGACTAATACTATCATTATTGCCATAATCCAACTGTTCTATGCCTATATATTGTCTATCCAACTTATGAGCAACTGCGCATGTAGTTCCACTTCCAAGATGATAATCCAGCACTATATCACCTTTATTCGTGGACATTTCGATTATTCTTCTAAGTAGCTTCTCAGGCTTCTTGCCGCCTTTAAGGGTTACATTTCCTTCTTTCGCAATACCCTCATAAGGAGTATCTATCCAAATATTAGAAAGTTGCATACTAGGAACTTTTCTACCATCAATAATTCTGATTTTCTTTGAATAAAACGCCATTTCGCGCCCATTGTAAATGTGTACAGTGTAATGCCCATCTCGAACTACTGTGTATACAACACCTTTATTTTTCTTTGATATATTCCTCTTTTCGACAACATCCTGACCCGCATTATCACCTATTGCAGTAGACTGGAAAATTGAATCAGAATGGTCCAATGTAAACTTTGAAACAATGTCATTAAAAACGGATTCTCCTAGTTCTTTTTCCGCCTCTTTAGGTGAGCTATAACCATTTTTATTTGCTATATATTTAAAAATATCAACAATTTTCCATACACTTGGATCGTCATCTATATTTTCAACATACCATTTATAATTTTTATCATACTCTGAAACAGTATATTGAGGATTATATGTCCATTTTTGCTTGTCCTTTGTTGCCGTCTTTTCCATTCTGGCGTTTTATCCTTTGTTCTCGCGTAGCTTATGTATCAAAAATCGTG
>ENA-UEQE01000510-UEQE01000510.1-human-gut-metagenome-genome-assembly--contig:-NODE-510-length-33731-cov-19.420485_pt1 | contig 33731 bp, 25 predicted proteins | sample MGYA00242934_ERZ507935 | MGnify/ENA primary metagenome ERZ507935 (study PRJEB26167, sample SAMN06115423) | human gut metagenome | host: Homo sapiens | place: China:Anhui | collected 2015-03-30... | reverse complement strand
GGTACCTGCGTTCATAGTTACCGCCCCATTGGTCGGGAGCTGCGGGCAACCAGGAGGCCGAATAGGAAAAATTGGCGTCCTCTATGGAAAAGCCACTGACGTTGGCCATCACCGGTTTGTGAAAGACCTCCCGCAGACGGGGCAGCTCCTCCCGGATGACGGCCTCCACACCGGGGTTTTGCAGCCCCACGGAGTTCAGCAGGCCCCCGGCGTATTCAGCGATGCGGGGGGTGGGGTTTCCGTACCGGGGGGCGAGCGTCGTCCCCTTGAAGGAGAAGGTCCCCAGACAGTTGATGTCGTAGATCTGTGCAAATTCATACCCATAGCTGAAGGTGCCGCTGGCGGGGATGATGGGGTTCTCCAGCGGCAGGCCGCAGAGGGTGACGGCGGTATTTACCATACGATCTCCTCCCTTCGCAGGACGGGGCCGTCCTTGCAGATGCGCTTGTGGCCGTACTTGGTGCGGCAGGTGCAGCCCATGCAGGCCCCGAAGCCGCAGCCCATGCGCTCTTCAAAGCTGAACTGCCCATCGGTGCGGCAGCGCTGCCACACGGCGTGGAGCATGGCCTCCGGCCCGCAGGTATAGAGGTGGGTGTAATTCACGCCCTCCATACCGTCGGTGACAAGGCCGCAGGTCCCGGCGCTGCCGTCGGCGGTGAGGAGCCGGACGGTGACGCCCAGCGCATGCAGCTCCTCCGCCAGAAAAATATCTGACGCCCGGTTGTAGCCCAGCACCGCCGTGACCTGACGATGCTCCGCCGTCAGGCGGCGGGCCAGTCCGTACAGGGGCGGGATGCCGACGCCGCCGCCCACCAGCAGGGGGCGCTCCCCGGCGAGAGACGTGTCGTAGCCGTTGCCCAGCCCTGTCAGCACATCCAGCTCCGTTCCGGCGGGGAGATGGGTCATGGCCGCCGTGCCGTGGCCCAGCACCTTATAGATAAGGGTGGCGGCACCGGGCTCCCAGTCGCAGACGGAGATGGGGCGGCGCAGGTAGAAGCCGGAGAGCTTCAGGTTTACGAACTGACCGGGGGCCGTGATGGCCTCCGTATCGCCGGTGAGACGCAGGCGGTAGGTGTCCGGCGTCAGGGGCGTATTTTCGGTAATGATCCATGTGACCTGCTTCATATGCGGTCCTCCTTGGAAAAGAGATCACTGTCCTGCCAGACGAGGCGGCCGTTGCAGACCGTCAGCAGGCAGCGGGCCTGTACCGGCCAGCCGGTGAAGGGGGTGGCCTTCCCCTGAGAGAGGAAGTCCGCCGGGTCGATGGGATACGAGGCCGCCAGATCAAAGACTGTGAAATCAGCGTGGGGGCCGTCCAGCTCCCCCTGCGGGAGGCCGAAGCGGCGGCAGGGAGCATCGTGGAGCAGCTCCATCAGGCGGGGGAAGGAGAGCAGGCCCGGCTTTACCAGATAGGTATACAGCAGGGGGAAGGCGGTCTCCAGCCCCACGATGCCCATGGCGCTCTTCTCCAGCCCACGGGACTTCTCCTCGGTGCTGTGGGGGGCGTGATCGGTGGCGATCATGTCGATGGTGCCGTCGGCCAGCCCCTCCCGGTCGGCGGGACTGCGGAGAGGGGGATTCATCTTGAAGCGGCCGTCCTCCTGCAGCATGGTTTCGTCCATCAGCAGATAGTGGGGGGCCGTCTCACAGGTGACGTCCAGCCCCTCCGCCTTGGCCCGGCGGATCAGGGCCACGCTCTCCTTGGTGGAGATGTGGCAGACGTGGTAGCCGCAGCCGGTCTGGCGCACCAGCTCCAAATCCCGCCGGATCTGCCCCCACTCGCTTTCGGAGCAGATGCCCCGGTGGCCGTGGGTGCGGGCGTAGGCCCCGTCGTGGATGTAGCCCCCGTGGAGGAGGGAATTGTCCTCGCAGTGGGCCACGATGAGCTTATGAAGCCCCTTGGCGGTCTCCATGGCAAGGCGCATCTGCGCCTCGCTCTGCACACCTCGCCCGTCGTCGGAGAAGGCCGCCACATAGGGGGCCATGGCCGCCATGTCCGACAGCTCCTCCCCCAGCTGGCCACGGGTGATGGAGCCGTAGGGTAGCACCCGGATGGCGGCATCCCGGCGGATCAGGGCCAGCTGCTGCTCCAGATGGGGCAGGCTGTCCGGCACCGGGTCCAGATTGGGCATGGCACACACCGTGGTATATCCGCCGTGGGCGGCGGCTTGGGTGCCGCTGGACATGGTCTCCTTATAAGAAAAGCCCGGCTCACGAAGATGTACGTGTACATCAACGAAACCGGGACATATCACAAAAGAAGAGGCGGGAATATGAACGGGAGAAACACTGGTGCCGTGATGGATTTCAAAAGAGAAAACAGCATCCCCACGGGTGAGAACACCTCGGCGGAATATCTGGGCATCCTGAAAAACGACGGTCACGGTCATCACCTCCGCATGGCAAATTTTTCTTAGATTATCACACAGCGGGCCGCTTGTCAAGACGGGCCGCCACGATTTTTGTCACATTTTTCGTTGCGTTTTGACCGGGGATATGATACCATGCAGAAAAAACCACAGCGGCGCAGTGCTGTGCCGGGAAGGAGCCTTTATGAAAAAAACGCCCAAACCCAGAGATACGGCCCGGCGGCTGAAGGAGACCATTCACAAGCAGCCGGCGGTGTTCGCCGTATATGTGGCCCTGCGGTTGATCGTGCTGGCGGAGCTGGTAATGTCCATCATCCGGGGCGAATATGAAAGTGCCTTCATCTGCCTGCTGGTGCTGGCGCTGTTCATCCTGCCGTTTTTCATTCAGCAGAACTTCGGTATCCAACTGCCGTCGGTGCTGGAGATCATTATCCTGCTGTTTATTTTCGCAGCGGAGATACTGGGGGAGCTGGAGTGTTACTTCATCACCTATCCCAACTGGGACTCCATGCTCCACACCACCACGGGCTTCCTCTGTGCCGCCACGGGCTTTGCCCTTATCGACATCCTGAACCGCAACAGCCGCAGTATCGGAATTGCCGGATGCTTGCCGGGACTTTGTACCGCACGAAGTCATAGACACTGCACACGCAAATACAAGACCCATGAGAGGTAATCTGATCATGATTGTTCGGTTTTATATTTCAGGGCACAATATTCGGCAATTTTGAGGAGATACGCAAACTCTTCCCGAACAAATCGTTATAAAAGAAACTACAAGTTCATCAAATCGTTCAATGCCTCGCTCATGCTAGGATGTGTGAAGATGAAATCACGCAGGAAAGTATACTCCTGCCTCATCTTCATAGCCATCGCCACCAGATTGATTACTTCACTCGACTCCGGGCCAAACAGAGTGCAACCCACTATTTTATCGGTATCGGCATCCACTATCACCTTGAACAACCCGTCCGTATTGCCCAATGTACGGGCACGGGGAATGGCGGAGACGGGGAGTTTGTTTACCTTAATGTTCAAACCTTTCTCACGTGCTTCGGTCTCACTCATACCGATACGTGAAAGCGGCGGATCTATAAACACCGAATAGCTCACCGGCTCACGGTCGGACACCTTACGCTCTCCCGCTCCAAACAGGTCTTCGCGGAGAATACGGTAATCGTCCAACGAAATATAAGTAAATTGCAGTCCGCCTTTCACATCACCGATAGCACGGATATTGGGATTGGTAGTCTGCAAATGCTCGTTCACGATAATAGCACCACGTTCGTTCACCTCTACTCCTGCCTCAGGCAGATTCAATCCCGCAGTATTGGGACGACGTCCGGTAGCCAAAAGAATAGCATCCGCGTCCAATTGCAGAATCTTGCCTGTCACGGCATCCTGATAGACAACCACCGTACCTTCCACGGACTGCACACGGGCATTCAGGCAGAAAGTGATGCCTTTCTTTTCCAACACTTCCTGCACGCTGGCAGCAATGTCACGGTCTTCACGGGCTATCAGTTCGGAATAACTTTCCAACACTGTCACCTGCGATCCGAAAGAAGCGTACATCGAAGCGAACTCCAAGCCGATATACCCGCCGCCTACGATAACAAGATGCTTAGGAAGCTCCGCCAGTTCCATAATGGAAGTGCTGGTGTATACTTTCGGATTGTCCTTTACTCCCCCGATAGGCGGAATGATGGTTTCAGCTCCCGTATTGACAAATATCTGCTGGGCTTGAAGCTGAATCGTTTCTTCCGCCATACGTACTTCCACCACATCAGGACCGACAAAAGAACCTGTACCCGTATATACCGTTATATTAGGATTGTCTGACAGATTACGGTAATTCTTCTGACGCAGGAAAGAAGTAACTTCCTCTTTCCGTGCAACAGACTGGCGGTAGTATGCCCGTTTCTGTTCCCAGGACGCACTCGTATCTGCCAACTTTGCCGAATATATCAGTGTCTTGGTCGGAATACATCCGATATTAATACACGTACCGCCGTACATCTTATCCGAACGTTCTATCATAGCAACAGTAAAGTTCCGTTCGGCCAGCCCGGCAGCGAGTGTCTTGCCTCCTTTTCCAAAGCCGATAATAATAGCATCATACTTTTTCATAGTCTTATTTTTCCAATTGGTTCAATACTCTTTTTGCACTGTCCGCCAGCACCACGATAGCTCCGGCAAGGATGGCGGTATCCTTTATCACCAGTCGTCCGGCCCCTGTCAGCAAAGGGAAGCCATGCTCTCCGCTTCCCAAATCGGGAACCCACACTTCAGGAGTAGTGACAAGGAACGAAAGCGTGCCGACAGTCATTATGACGGCCAGCGCAGCCCCTGCCAGTCCGATTTTCGGAAAGAATATCCCCAGAAAAGTAAGGATACCGATTGCCATAATCAGTATGCCAAGACCGCGGGAGAAGCCGTAGGTATTGTTCTCTACATGCCACCGGTGCTTGGCTTCGTCAAACTCTCCCTCTTTCAGCTTGTATTCCTTGTATTCCGGTGCAGGCTTATCGTAGAAGAAACTCATAAAAGGACTGTTTGCCACGAACGGAACGATTCCTTCGGCTTCGTAGTTCCAGAATTTCAAGCCGCCTATCCATACAAATATCACAAGAATGGCCACGCGGATGAGGTTGATACCCAACTTTTGGGAAGAAGCGGCCAGCGTCAGTGCCGCAAGGAACAGTTTTTGCAATTTCGTTTTCATATTTTTGTTGTTTTAGGTTCACCGCAGAGACACTCGGGTGAAATGTTTTTGCAAAGATCCCTGTTTCCTGCCGGTTGTGGAATGGCAATTATTCCGTAACAGTTGGCAATTCTTCCCGATGTGCTTGTTTCCGATACTCCGACACACTCTCTCCCGTCATTTTCTTGAAGAAGCGGCTGAATGCAGCCAAGTCCTCAAAGCCCAGAATGGCGCTGATTTCCTTAGCGCTCTTCCGTGTGTACAGCAGCAGGCGTCTGGCTTCCGCACCTATCCGTTCGTGAATGATGCGAAGCGGAGAAGGCAGTCCGCAGGCAGAAAACAAGTTGGAAAGCGTCTTAGGCGAACGGCAAAGCATATCGGCATAGTCCTGCACCTGTTTCTTTTCACGGAAATGCTGGTCTACCAGCACATAGAACCGACGGACAACATCGAAAGTCCTTTCATTCTCCTGCCCCACACCAAACCTTGCACGTGCTATGCGCGTACAGGTGATGATGAAACGTTTCAGTACAATCCGCAACATCTCTTCCTGAAGATTGTCATTAATGGCGGACTCCTGACGGAAGATGCGGACTATATCATGCAGGTTGGACGATTGCTCCTCGGACAGCTTCAGCCGCATCACCCGGGACGAACCGTAGAACAGAAAGCCGTTGCAGGACACCTCATTGTCATGTCCGTAGATGCAGTAGAAGTTACTGTTGAAAACAAAGGTCAGAAACTCACCTGCCACCTCTTTGATAGTCAGATGATGCAGCGGGGTAAGCGTGACAATCTCGTCTTTCGCCAGCTTCATGGGTATATGGTCTACCTCGATGGCGAGCGTGCCGCTCTGTACCCAGAGAAACTTATACAGAGTCTTGTCGCGTTGCAGCGGCTTGTTTTCGTGAAAGCGGGATGTCATTGCGATATTGCCGTTCAAACGCGTATTCAGTTGGTAGTCCATAGGCTTCCATTATTTGTAAGGGTAACAAAGATAGCGAATATCTTGCTTACTATTGATTATTTCCCGATTTTTGCACATAAAAAACAGAATGTCCCCTATTCAATTCGTATCCCTCGGCCCCGGTGAAGCCGAACTCATCACCCTGAAAGGACTGAAAGCCCTGCAAAATGCCGACTGTATCTTCTGTCCCGAAACACCCGTCCGCGACGGTCATTCCCTGTCACGCGCCGCCGACATCATGCTCCGGCTCGACATACCCGCCAACCGTATCCGCCGCTTCTCCCTGCCCATGAGCAAGCAGCGGACCGATGCCCTCAACGCCTACGACCAAGTGTATGCCGCCGCCCTTTCCCTGCATCACGCCGGCAAGAAAGTGGCTATCGTGGCAGAGGGCGATGCAGGCTTCTACTCCTCTGTACATTATATATATGAGAAACTGCAAGCCGCCGGCATCCCCGTAGAACAGATTGCCGGCATCCCCGCTTTCATCGCTGCCGGAGCACGGGGCGGATTGCACATCGCCAGCCGGGAAGAGAGGCTGACCGTAATTCCCGGCATCACCACCGCCGAAGAGATAGAACGGCTGATACAATCGCAGAACACGGTAGTCATCATGAAACTGTCGCAGTGCACCGATGAAGTGCACCGTTGCATCCGCCTTCATCCCGAATACGATTACCGCTATTTCGAGAATGTAGGCACTCCGCAGGAGAAATACATCAGTGACGGGCAGCAGCTTGAAACACTCCGTTTTCCTTATTTCTCTCTGCTTATCATCCGTCACAATGGCTTCTGACGCCGATTTAATACAATTTCGCACAGAGTACGAGTGATTTTTGCAGAAATGGCTTACCTTTGCACCTTGTGTAATTAAAAAAGATAAAGACATGAAGAAACTTGCTTTTTATATGTTGATGCTGGTTATGAGCATCGGTTATGCCTATGCACAAGGCGGGGCAGACATTAAATTCGACAAGACCACCCATAACTTCGGAACATTCTCCGAAAATAATCCGGTGGTAAGCTGCACGTTTACATTCACCAATGTGGGAGACGCTCCGCTGGTAATCCACCAGGCAGTGGCATCTTGCGGATGCACAGTGCCCGAATACACGCAAGAGCCGGTGATGCCCGGAAAGACCGGAACCATCAAGATTACTTACAACGGTACAGGCAAATACCCCGGACATTTCAAGAAGTCCGTTACGCTGCGCACCAACGCCAAGACCGAAATGATGCGCCTGTTCGTTGAAGGCGACATGACTGCCAAAGACGCCAAATAAACGTTTTTATGATACAGAAAAAAGGAGAATTTTTCAATTCTCCTTTTTTTTTGCTTTCTTTGAAGTCTATAATGGAATACATATCGCAATCATAACAATAAAAATAAAACAGCTATTATGAAACAAGAAGAAGAGAAAGCAATCGGCGTACCGGAAAACGCGTTCCGCGAACTGAAGCCGGGAGAGGTCTACAATCCCCTGATGAGTCCCGACAAGAAATACCCCGAAGTAAACCTGTGGTCGGTGCTGTGGGGTATCGCCATGGCGGTACTGTTTTCGGCAGCGGCAGCCTATCTGGGGCTGAAAGTGGGACAGGTATTCGAAGCCGCCATCCCCATCGCCATTATCGCCGTCGGCGTGTCCGGCGCAGCCAAGCGTAAGAACGCACTGGGCGAAAACGTCATCATCCAGTCCATCGGAGCCAGCTCCGGAGTAATTGTGGCAGGCGCAATCTTTACCCTGCCCGCACTGTATATCCTACAGGAAAGCTATCCGCAGGAAATCACCGTAACATTTGCACAAGTATTCATCAGTTCGCTGCTGGGCGGCGTACTGGGTATCCTTTTCCTTATCCCGTTCCGTAAATATTTCGTAAGCGACATGCACGGCAAATATCCTTTCCCCGAGGCCACCGCAACGACGCAGGTGCTTGTATCGGGAGAAAAAGGCGGCAGCCAGGCAAAACCGTTGCTGATGGCGGGTATTATCGGCGGTCTGTACGACTTCATTGTTGCCACTTTCGGTTGGTGGAACGAGAACTTCACCACCCGTGTATGCGGCTTCGGCGAAATGCTGGCAGAGAAAGCCAAGCTGGTGTTCAAGGTAAACACCGGAGCTGCCGTACTGGGTCTGGGCTATATCGTCGGACTGAAATACGCCTCTATCATCTGTGCCGGCTCGCTTGCCGTATGGTGGATTATCATTCCCGGCATGTCCCTTATCTGGGGCGACAGCGTGCTGAACCAATGGAATCCGGAGATTACCGCCACCGTAGGTGCCATGTCTCCCGAAGAAATCTTCAAGTACTATGCCAAGAGCATCGGTATCGGCGGCATTGCAATGGCGGGTATCATCGGCATCATCAAGTCATGGGGCATCATCAAGAGTGCCGTAGGGCTGGCTGCCAAGGAAATGGGCGGCAAGGCTGATGCGGAAACCAACGTGAAGCGTACGCAACGCGACCTTTCCATGAAGATTATCGCTATCGGTTCTATCGTGACGCTGATACTGGTTACGCTGTTCTTCTACTTCGATGTGATGCAGGGCAACCTGATGCACACGGTAGTGGCTATCCTGCTCGTTGCGGGCATCTCGTTCCTCTTCACCACCGTAGCAGCCAATGCCATTGCCATTGTGGGAACCAATCCGGTATCGGGCATGACGCTGATGACGCTTATCCTTGCATCGGTAGTAATGGTGGCGGTAGGCCTGAAAGGTCCCGGCGGAATGGTGGCAGCGCTGGTTATGGGCGGTGTGGTTTGTACGGCACTGTCCATGGCGGGCGGTTTCATCACCGACCTTAAGATTGGCTACTGGCTGGGAAGCACTCCCGTGAAACAGGAGACGTGGAAGTTCCTCGGAACAATCGTTTCGGCAGCTACCGTAGGCGGTGTGATGATTATCCTGAACAAAACATACGGATTTACCAGCGGACAACTGGCTGCTCCGCAGGCCAACGCAATGGCGGCGGTTATCGAACCGTTGATGAACGGTGTAGGTGCACCGTGGCTGCTTTACGGCATCGGTGCGGTGCTGGCTATCGTGCTGAATGCCTGCAAGATTCCTGCACTGGCTTTTGCACTGGGCATGTTCATCCCGTTGGAGCTGAACGTTCCGCTGGTAGTGGGCGGTGCCGTAAACTGGTACGTAACCAGCCGCAGCAAGGATGCAGCTCTCAATGCCGAACGTGGCGAGAAAGGTACACTGCTGGCGTCCGGTTTCATTGCCGGCGGTGCGCTGATGGGTGTGGTAAGCGCGGCAATGCGCTTCGGCGGTGTCAATATGGTGAACGACGCATGGCTCAGCAATACATGGTCTGAAGTGCTGGCGCTGGGTGCTTATGCCATCCTGATATTCTACCTCGTAAAGGCTTCGATGAAAACGAAATAAGCTGCGGGGACACTGAAACAAATTCAGATAATACAAAACAATATTCACCATGAGAAAGAATCTATTTCTATCCCTTCTGTTTGCCGCAACGATGTTGTCCGCACAGAGTCCCGTCGAACTGCCGTTGTGGCCCGACGGAGCTCCCAATACAAACGGGCTGACCGGTGAACAGGAAGATTTGAAAGGCGGCCGCGTTGCCAACGTGACCCATCCTTCCATAACCGTTTACCGTCCGGCAAAGCCCAACGGTATGGCCGTCATTATGTGCCCCGGCGGCGGATACGCCCGTCTTGCCATGAACCACGAAGGGCACGACATGGCGGCCTGGTTCACGACGCAAGGCATCACGTATGCGGTACTGAAGTACCGCATGCCGAACGGGCACAACGAGGTTCCCCTGTCGGATGCCGAGCAAGCCATCCGCCTGGTACGCAAACATGCCGGGGAATGGGGTGTCAACCCCAACCGTATCGGTATCATGGGAGCATCCGCAGGCGGACATCTGGCAGCTTCCCTTGCCACGTTATACGGCAGCGACGCTACCCGTCCCGACTTCCAGATACTGTTCTATCCCGTCATCTCCATGCTGAAAGGCGTGACCCACAGCGGTTCCCGCCAAAACCTTATCGGAGAGACTCCTTCGGCCGAACTGGAACAGAAATACTCGCTCGAAAGGCAGGTATCTCCCAAAACGCCGCAGGCCTTCATCATGCTGTCGGCAGATGATGCAACCGTACTGCCCATCAACGGCATCGGTTATTTCCTCGCCCTGCGCGAACAGAAAGTGCCTGCCACACTGCACGTCTATCCCACCGGCGGTCACGGATGGGGCTTCCGAGACAGCTTCACCTACAAGCGCCAATGGACCGGCGAGCTGGAAAAATGGCTGAGAGAAGGGCTGACCTTTCCGGAGAAGTAACGCTTCCGTAACAGCAGTTTACGCCAATCATCATTAACCTGTTCAACCCTTAAAACTTACTTACCATGAAAATACACGGACTATTGCTTGCCGCTGCCTTTCTTCCTGTCGCCCTTGCGGCGCAGGAAGACCGGTATGCGCAAATTACCAATCCCAAACTCACAAGTATCAACAAAGAGCCGCCCCGCAGCACCTTCACCTCTTACACGAATGAGGCGGATGCCGTTGTCAACGACCGCAAGAACGGAACATTCCGCATCTCCCTCAACGGCAAGTGGAAATTCAACTATGTGGAGAACTTCGCCGACCGCCCTACCGACTTTATGGATATCCATGCAGACGTAAGCAAATGGCCGGACATCAACGTTCCCGGCAATTGGGAGCTGCAAGGTTTCGGCACACCTGTCTACGTCAACCAGTCGTATGAGTTCTGCTCTCCCGGCTATACCCCCTATTGGGACAAGCCCAACCCGCCCTACGTTCCCAAAGAGTGGAATCCTACGGGAACCTACCGCCGTACCTTCACCCTGCCTGCCGACTGGGACAACAAAGAAATCTTCCTGAGCGCCGACGGAGTGCGCGGAGCGGCATTCTACTACCTCAACGGCAAATTTGCAGGCATGAGCAAAGATTCCAAGACTCCCGCACGCTTCAACGTCACTTCCCTTGCCCGCAGAGGCGAGAACGTGATTGCCATACAGGTGCACCGCTTCTCCGACGGCAATTATCTGGAGTGCCAGGATTTCTGGCGCATCAGCGGCATCGAACGGGACATCTACATGTATGCCCAGCCGCAAATACACCTGACGGACTTCAAGGCGGAGACTCCCCTGGACGGAGATTACCGCAACGGAATCCTGAAGCTGAAAGTGAAGTTTGCCAACGAAACCGGCAAAGAGACTCCGTTCCTCGTAAGCTATCGTTTGCTGGACAGCAAAGACAAGCTGATTGCCCAATCCTCAACCCGTGTAAGCTACGGTCAGACGGAAGTGGAGTTTACCCCAAAGACAATCAAAGAACCGTTGCAGTGGACAGCCGAAACGCCTAATCTCTATACGCTCGTTATCAGTCTGAAACATACCAACGGTGACGTTATCGAGGCCACCGGTTGCAAAGTAGGGTTCCGCACCGTAGAGATAAAAGACAAGCAACTGATGGTAAACGGCAGGCCTATCCTCGTAAAAGGCGTCAACTATCACGAGCATAATGAATACACCGGCCATTACGTTCCCGAAGAGCTTATGCTGAAAGATTTCGAACTTTGGAAGCGGTACAACATAAACACGATCCGTACCTGCCACTACCCGCAGCAGGAACGTTTCTATGAGCTGTGCGACCAATATGGCTTCTACGTCATAGACGAAGCCAATATCGAGAGCCACGGAATGGGCTACAATCTGAACGTAGGCGGCACGCTGGGTAATAACCCGCTGTTTACAAAAGCGCATATAGACCGCACCATGAACATGTACGAGCGCGACAAGAACCATCCCTGCGTCATCACCTGGTCGCTTGGCAACGAAGCGGGAAACGGCCTGAACTTCTACGTCACCTACAATACGCTGAAAGCATTGGACAGCCGTCCCGTGCAATACGAACGCGCCCTGCTGGAATGGAACACGGACATCTTCTGCCCCATGTACCACAGTCCCGCCCGTATCGAGAAATACGCACAGAACCCCGAAATGACCCGCCCGCTTATCCTCTGCGAATATGCCCATGCCATGGGCAACAGCCTCGGCAATTTCCAGGATTACTGGAACATCATCGAGAAATACCCCATCCTGCAAGGCGGCTGTATTTGGGACTGGGTAGACCAGGGACTTGCCGCCAAGACCGCTGACGATCGTAAATACTGGGCATACGGTGGCGACTACGGCGAGTACGGCACCCCGTCCGACGGTGACTTCTGTATCAACGGTATAGTATATCCCGACCGCAGCGTCAAGCCGCAGACCGAGGAAATGGGAAAGGTATATCAGAACATCAAGTTCTTCGACTTCGACCCGGCAGCTTCTGTCGTAAAGATACGCAATGATTTCTCCTTCACCAATCTCGACAAATACGACTTCCATTACATCGTCCGCCATCACGGCAAAGAGATTTACAAAGGCCGAATCAAAGACATCAAGGCCGAACCGGGACAAACCGTCACCAGTCCGTTCCTCAATGGCATTCCCGCCACCAACAGCTCGACCGGAGACGTACGCATAGAGTTCTATGCCGCTATCCGTACTCCCGAACCGTTCCTTCCGGCGGGTACGGTCATTGCCCGTGAACAGACCTATGTGCATACTTTCCATAAGGAAGATGCTCCGAAGCAGGCATTCGCCGGTTCGGAAGAAGACGACCGGCAAGTTGTTTTCTCCGGTCCGCACTTCAAGGCAACCTTCGACAAGCAAAGCGGCCTGCTGGTATCTTACCGATACAAGAAGCAGGAATACATCCATAACGGGCAAGGTCCCCGCCCCTTCTTCTGGCGCGCCCCCACCGACAATGACTACGGAGCCAAACTTCCCATCCGTTTGAAAGCGTGGAAAGAGGCCAGCTATCAGGAGCCGAAAGCCGAAAGCTTCAATGTTGTGCGCGACAAAGATACTACGGCGGTAAAAGTGACCTACCGCTTCCCGCAGACCGATGCCCGCTGGGATATAACGTATAAGGTATACGGCAACGGCGTTATCAAGGTAGACAACCATTTCGTTGCAGAAAATGCCCAAACACCGATGATACCGCGTGTGGGACTGCGTATGCAGCTACCCGCCCGCATCACCTCGCTGACCTACTACGGCCGGGGTCCGGAAGAGAATTACCGCGACCGCCGCACCTCACAGTTCATCGGCGAATACACATCGGGTATCCAAGATATGTACGAGCCTTATGTCCGTCCGCAAGAAAACAACCACCGCACGGACATCTATTGGTGCACCCTCACCAGCAAAGCAAAAGAAGGTCTGCTGTTTGTTGCCGACCGCACTTTCGAAATGAACGTATCCAACTATCCGCTGGAAAGCCTGGATAGCGGTGAGTCTATCGAGAACGGCTCTCCCCGCACCGAAAAGACCAATCACCGCCATCTCACCGACCCGCAGCCGGAACCGTCCGTAGACCTCTTCATAGACTACCGCATGATGGGCGTAGGCGGTGACGACAGTTGGGGAGCTTTGGCTCACGAACCTTATCTGATACGTCCCGGCAGGCAGAATGCCATCAGTTACGGTTTCGCGATTGTACCGTTCGACAAGGGAACGGATTTCAAGAGTTTGATATATAGATATTAAAGCTGTCCAGCTATGAAAACGTTATCCGGCATATCCCAGATTTTATTTAACAGGTTCTACTGTATATTCCGTACCTTGCCTTGCGTTTTCTGTACTTTGGCAATAGCATCGTCCGTTTCCGCACAGGAAACGGACAATGCCATGCTGAAATACGGTTTGAATTTCCTCAAGACTCCCTACGTGGCACATACGCTGGAAGTGAATGAAGAAGAAAAACTCGTAGTCAACTTCGACGAAGTGGATTGCACCACTTTTGTGGAGTATGTGCTTGCTCTGGCACTTTCTCCCGTCAAGAATGGCACGATAGACAATGCCGACTACGCACGCACCCTGCAAAGCATCCGCTATCGCGACGGCAAAATCGACGGTTACACTTCCCGCCTGCACTACATTGCCGATTGGGTGAACAACGGCGTCAGACATGGTTTCATGGAAGACATAACCGCTGCCAACAGCCCCGATACGGTAAGGCTGTCCCTCAACTTCATGTCTGCGCATTCCAAAGCATACAAACACCTGGAGTCTTCTCCCGAAAACATCAGCAAGATTGAAGAAATAGAAAAGTCGCTCTCCGGACAACTGTTCCATTATATCCCCAAAAACAAACTGCCCGATGAAGGACTCGGGTGGATAAAGGATGGCGATATCATAGCCATTACCACCAACATTCCCGGGCTGGATGTTGTCCATCTGGGACTTGCCTACTATGAAAAGGGAGTATTGAAACTGCTCCATGCCTCCTCTACGCAGAAAATGGTAGTCGTCTCGCAAGAGCTATTGGCACAGATGCTGAAAAGGAATAAGAAGTTTACAGGAATCAGAGTGTTAAGAATAAAATAATACTCTCCCAATAACTGTTATCCTATCATTAAAAACTATATCTTTGCATAGTAAGGACTTTCCGTCCGACATCTGTTTTTCTTTCGTCCGACAGATGTCGGACGAAAATTACACATCTGTCGGACGAAAGAGAAACTACTATCGGACGATTACTTCTTAGTAAGAAAAAAACAACTCATTGCAGGGATGGAAATTATTCATTGCAGTGGCAAAACAATTTATTCATGAGTGCATACTATGACCTTTACGAAACTCCCTCTCCTAACGGAAGCGAGGAAAAAAAATCTCTCCATGCCCGTATATGTCCTAAAGAAACTTATACCCAAAAAGAGTTTGTAGAACACGTTGCTATGTTTCAGCATCTGCCCAAAAACATTATAGGGGCGGCGCTGGACGCTTGCATCGACGAACTGTGCGACCTGCTTGCCAACGGCAACATTGTAGAACTCGGAGAGTTGGGATTTTTCAGCACTTCATTGAAATGCACTCAGGATACCGATGATGAGAAAAAGAAAATCAGGTCCGAATCTGTCCGTTTTCAAAACGTGCATTTGCGTATCAGCAACACATTCCGCAAGAAAATCAGACAGAGAATGAAACTGGAAAGGACACATTCTCCGACTAAGAAATCGAAGAAAACGGAAACTACAGAAGAAACAAGGAAAGAAAGGCTGATGCTGTTTCTACAGGAAAATGTTTGCATCACCAAAAACGAATATATTCACCTGACCGGGCTGACAAGGCATGCAGCCATCGATGAACTGAACAAATTCATCCGGCAAGGTATCCTGCGGCGCCGGGGCATAAGCCGCTCCACAGTTTATATAAATAATATTCAGCATTAACAGAAGAATGGAAACTACGGAAATGGAACAATCCATGCAGTGGTTCGTCTTTTTCAAAGACCAGCTGCTGCTGAAGAAAGAGTACACAACAAACGGAGAGAACAAATACGGTATACCTCATGGAGTAACCCCTCCTGTAACACCCGCAGCGGGATGCAAAATACACGAGGTAACTCTGACCGGCGGAAAGAAAGTTAAGGCTTGCGCACTCGGACAGCCCGTACCCGAAACCGAAGAATGGGTAATGACAGGCTTGCGCGCTTCTTACGACTACCTGCCATTGGCAGATTATCAGGCAGCGGGAAAAGCATTCCAGATACTCTATTGGGACAGCCACAGCCGTTTCTGTCCCGTATGCGGCACTCCTATGGAACAGCAGACTCCTATCATGAAGAAATGCCCGGAGTGCGGCAATGAGATGTATCCTCCCGTTTCTACGGCTATCATCGTGCTGATACGGAAAGGCAAAGAAATATTGCTGGTACATGCACGCAACTTCCGCGGCACGTTCCACGGGTTGGTAGCCGGCTTCCTCGAAACGGGCGAAACGTTGGAACAATGCGTAGAGCGGGAAGTTATGGAAGAAACGGGGCTAAGGGTGAAAAACATCACTTATTTCGGCAGCCAGCCCTGGCCTTATCCCAGCGGATTAATGGTAGGATTCATAGCCGACTATGAAAGCGGGGAAATCAAACTGCAAGCCGATGAACTCAGTTCCGGCGCATTCTATTCCAAAGACAACCTGCCGGAAATACCCCGGAAACTAAGCATTGCAAGAAAACTGATTGACTGGTGGCTGGAGAATAATTGAAAGGACGGATTAATAATTAAAGGAAAAGACAAAAAAAACAGATTGCGGAAAACACGCACTCGCAAACGAACAACTACGAATGAAACGACTCTCATTCACATCAACCAATCGGCGTGCAACCGCAATCTGTAGTACTATCTGTTAACTGTAGGCTGCTGTTGCATATAAGAACAGCATTTAACGGGAATTGATTTGCCAACCGGTATAAAGAATATAAAAGAAACTTAATACATTCCGGCTTATCATCTGCCCGCACTGCAAAAACAAAAGGTGCAAGCAGCTTCCTGCCACTTGCACCTTTCCATATATGAAAATCAAACAGTCTTAGATACCGAGTGATTTGCGCACTGCCTCCACTTTCTTTTCAGCCTCGGCATTTGCGCTGGCATAGCACTTAGGACATCCCATTTCGCCTTTCACCTCGATATAGAACTTAATCTTCGGTTCCGTACCCGAGGGACGAACGGAAATCTTCGTACCGTCTTCCGTAAAGTACTGAAGCACATTGGATGTTTCGGGCATATCCAAAGCGGTTACATTGCCTTTGGCATCGGTAGCCTTCAGCGTCTTGTAGTCCTTAGTCAAAGAAACGGCAGAGCCACCGATTTCTTTCGGCGGATTGGCGCGGAAGTTATCCATCATAGCCTTGATTTCATCGGCGCCGCTCTTACCCGGCTTCACTACGTTGACGGTAGTTTCTTTGGAGAAACCGTACTCTACGTAGATGTCCATCAGGATGTCATACAGCGTCTTGCCCTGGTCTTTGGCCCATGCACAGATTTCCGCCAACAATGAACAAGCGGAAACGGCATCTTTATCGCGAACGAAGTCTTCGGCAAGGAAGCCGTAGCTTTCTTCACCGCCGCCGATGTATTGTTGCTTGCCTTCGCGCAGACGGATTTCACGTGCAATCCATTTGAAACCGGTATAGCAGTCGAGCATCTCAATCTTGTTCTTATCGGCAACGGCCTTGATAAGTTCGGTAGTCACAATGGTCTTTACGATAAAGTCCGTAGGCTGCATCTTGCCGGTTGCGATACGGTTCTTGATAATATAGTACAGGAAGAGCAGGCAGGTCTGGTTACCGTTAATCAGCACCCATTCGCCCTTGTCGTCCTTGCAAGCCATACCTACGCGGTCGGCATCCGGGTCGCTTGCCATCACGATGTCGGCGTCTATCTTCTTGGCAAGTTCAATTGCCATGGAAAGCGCTTCCGCGTTTTCGGGATTCGGAGAAACCACTGTCGGGAAGTCACCGCTCTTCACCATCTGTTCGGGCACGCAGTGTACATTCTCAAAGCCCCATTCTTTCAGAGAAGCGGGAATGAGCGTTCTGCCCGCGCCGTGAAGCGGAGTATAAACGATGCTGAGGTCTTTCTGACGCTTGATTACTTCCGGGTCGATAGAAAGGGTATGAACCTTGTCCAGATATACCTTGTCTACATCTTCACCGATAATCTGAATCAAATCTTTGTTGCCTTTGAACTTGATATCCTCAACGGTTACCTTGTTTACTTCATCGATAATGGCTGTGTCGTGCGGAGCAAGTACCTGTGCACCGTCATCCCAATAAGCCTTGTAGCCGTTGTATTCTTTCGGGTTGTGGCTTGCAGTCAGGTTGATACCGCTTTGGCAACCGAGGTGGCGGATAGCGAAGGAAACTTCCGGAGTAGGACGCAAATCCTCGAAGAGATAAACCTTGATACCGTTTGCCGAGAAAATATCGGCAGAGATTTCGGCGAACTTGCGGCTGTTGTTACGGCAGTCGTGACCCACCACAACGGAGATTTGCCCTTTGTCCTTGAAGCATTTGTTCAGATAGTTTGCCAATCCCTGGGTAGCCGCACCTACCGTATAGATATTCATGCGGTTGCTGCCTGCACCCATGATGCCGCGCAGACCGCCCGTTCCGAATTCCAGGTCTTTATAAAAGCACTCTATCAGTTCGGTTTTATCTGGATTTTCCAACATTCGTTTCACTTCAGCCTGAGTTTCGGCATCGTATGCCGGGGTAAGCCATTTTTCGGCTTTCTCAGTCACCTGTTTAATCAACTCTTGATTTTCCATAAGACTTTTTTTATATTAAAGGTTAATACTTCATTTTCTGTTCTGTCACAAATGTAAAAGAATAAGTTTGAATATCCTAATCAATCGGGCATTTTATAGCGGTCGCCCGTTTGTTTTACATATTCTTCCAGAAATTCCTTCGGATAACCCGGACGTTCCACACCGGCAGGCTGGCCTATGGCATTGCGCTCAAACTTTCCGTCTTTCATCTTGCGGACAACTCCGTCGTTGTATTTCACGATGATGAATTCGCCCAAACGTTTCCAGGTGTCGAAAGTACTCTGCGCCGTCATATTGGTATAGTTTGTCAGGAATGCTTTCGCTTTAGCAGGGTCTTTCTCCAAAAGTTTGGCGGCGGCAGACTCGATACCTTCCTGCGCATCGTTGAAAGTGTTTTCGAGTTCGGCCTGCGTGGCACGCACATCGCCGATCATAAGGTCGTAACGGGGATATACCATGTTGGCAACCCAGTTGAAAATCCAGAAAGAAGAGTTCCAGGAGAATGTGATGTAGTCCGCACCGTCTGCACGCGAATAGCATACGGGAACCTTATCCGTACAGCAGTATACGGGAGTGAACACGGTCATGTTGGCATCGTCCGTACCAAACCACAGTACGCCGCCTATGGCATCGGGCAAGGTGGAGCGCATCTGCGCCACGAACACGAAACCGCTCTGCTGGGTGGAAATGGGGCGTTCGTTGAAATATTCCTTGTCGCCTACCTTGAAGGAAAGGGGCGAAAGGCGGTAAGGGGTGTGATACGGTCCGGCGCCGAAATCCTTGCTGATGTCGAGAGGAGTACCTTCGTAATGGTCGCGCATGGCATTCTTTACGTCCTGTACGGAGATTTTACGGTCGGGCTTCACGAAAAGCGGCATCGGTGTATCGGTATCGCCTAATATATAAGGTAAGAACTCGTTGCCTCGGGCGGTAAACATATTGAAATAGCTCCATACGCGGGCTTCACAATAACGGCGAGCGCCAAAATCGAGCGGCGCATAGGCCTTAGCGAAGCTGAAGTCCTTGTTTACTCCGTCGAAATAACCTTTCTCGCGGGCAAAGGAAATGACATCGGGAGAGTACATGCAGTTGTTCTTGTCGTTCATATCGAACTGGTGGATACGGCTTTGGTTGGCATGCGCGGAGATGCAATCATCGGGCACACGGACAGCCACCCACACAGCGCCACGCACACCGGGGCCCTTGCCTATCATCTCCATAATCCAGATTTCGTTGGGGTCGGCAATCGTGAAAGACTCGCCGCTGCTGTAATAACCGTATTCCTGTACGAGTTCCGTCATTACCTTGATGGCTTCGCGGGCGGTACGGGAACGTTGCAGACCGAGATAAATCAGACTTCCGTAATCGATGATACCGGTAGTATCCACCAGTTCGGGACGGCCGCCGAAGGTTGTCTCGCCGATAGTAAGCTGGAATTCATTCATATTACCGATGACGTTGTAGGTCTGGCGCGCCTGTTCTATCCGGCCGAGGTACTTGCCGGTGTCCCACTCGTGCACATCAATCCATGTACCCTTCTTGTGCATGCCTGCGGGATAATGGTATAACTCGCCGAACAATCCATAGGAGTCGGCAGAATAGGAAACAATTGTAGAACCGTCTGCAGAGGCGTTCTTACCCACAATGAGGTTGGTACAGGCAAATGCGTTTACCACAGTTGCCACCGCTAATGCGACGGAGAGAGTTAATTTTTTCATACTTCTGTTATTATATGGTTTGTTTGATAATGCAATGTCACAGGTGAAAAGTTACCATACAAAATGAAACTCTTCGGTAGTCCGGTTGCCACGACCGTCGGTTACGGTCATTTCCACAGTGTGCCTGCCACCTTTCTTTACATGCTTCGGGTCGAGTTCGCAGACCAGATTGCCGCTGATGGAATTGGGCTTGCCGAACAGAGCGTATTTCCCGTCTATCGTTCCGCGGTAACTGTTTATTCCGGTTTCTTTATCCTTGGCCTTGAGGGTGATGCGCCCCGTACGCCCCCACTGTCCGGGGTTGAGCGGAATTATCTCCGGCGGCACGGTATCTACCGCTACCGTATAAGTGCCCAGGTCGCGGATACGGACTTTCATGAAACCGTCCTCGTAAGTGCCGCCTATACTGTATTTTCCGCCCCGCGCCGTAACACCGGCTACGTAATACTTCGATTTATCTTCCAGACGGTCGCGCCGCAAGCCGATGCGCATCTCGCACGCTCCGTGCAGAGGGACACGCTTATTGTGCAACTGATAAGTAAAAGCCACATCCCCGCTATCGGCACGTACGGAATAGTCCAGCCAAACGTCATCGTACAACATTCCACGCGGTACAACCAATTCCAGGCCGGGTTCCTGCAGATAGTTGGTCCTGTCCCACTTGAAAGCATACTTCTCGCGATGTTCCACAGGGTGAATTTCGGTGTTCTTTCCTTGTACGGTGAAACGGACTTTCGAGGTGTTGCCTAACGCATCGCTTAGCGTATATACAAATCGGTAAGGACGCTCTTCGTTGATTTCCACCAGTCCCCGATTGCCGTTGGAAGCATGCAGCATGCGCAGACGGTTGCCGGGTTCGATGAACGACTTCATGTACTGTCCGTGCGTCCATGAATTGATATAGCGGTTTTCTTCGTAAGCAAAACGGTCTACCACACTGCGGAACACCTCTTCACCGTCCACTTCGAGAATAACGGTATGCACGCCGTAGCGGTTGCCCACTCCGTCCATATGGTCATAGGCACGGATTCCTGCACCTATCAGTCCCCAGGCAGTAATAGGCCGGGTAGGATTTACAGGGAAAGTCCGGTGTATCTGCTTTCCGTTCACCACGCCTTTGCCCGGTTGGGGAAACAAAATGATGCCTTCGGCACGGGGAGCGATATTGTCCTTCACCTTCTCCATAAAAAAAGGCAGCGGGTCGACATAATCTCCTGTTGCCGACTCAATCATATCCAGATGCAGGTGAGGGCCGAAAGAGTAACCCGTGTTGCCGCTAAGGGCTATCACCTGCCCCGCCTTTACCGGATATTCCCCCGGTTCGGGGGTAATCTCCACTTCCCAGCTTTCCTGTTCATACTGCAAGTCTTTCACCCTTCGGGCTATATCGCCCACAAATGCGCTGAGGTGTCGGTTGATAGTGGAATAACCGTTATCGTAGTCCACATCGAGCACATATCCCGAACCGTGCGTCACACGGATGCGCGAGATATGCCCGTCTGCCAAAGCATGTACAGGCTTGCCTATGGCTCCGCCGGTCTTGAAGTCCAACCCACCGTGAAAGTGATTGGAGCGTATCTCGCCGAAGTTACCGGAAAAGACAATCGGAAAATCGAAAGGGGGCGTGAAAGATGCCTGCTGTATGTCCGGTCCGGTTTCCACATCGGACGCTTCTTGCGCATATCCATCTTGTATGCTGCCTGCAAAAAACAAAAAAGAGAAAAGTATCGGGTATTTTATATTCTTACAGTTCATATCCTATTTTTTAATGCATGCAAATATAAAAAGAATAGTTCTCTCCGCCTAACCAAAAAAGAATAATCCTGCCGTCACACACGAGAAAAAAGCAGGCATTTTCTGTTGTAAAACACGCTGTGCAAAATGACAATGAGAAAGATAAATCACTATCTTGCAACATGTTTAACCATTAACAGATGACATTATGATTATCGGAGTACCCAAAGAAATCAAAAACAACGAGAACCGTGTAGGAATGACCCCTGCCGGAGTAGCCGAGTTGGTGAAGAAAGGTCATACGGTGTATGTGCAGGCAACGGCCGGCGCAAACAGCGGGTTCTCTGACGATGATTACATCGCCGTAGGTGCGCAAATCCTACCTGCCATTGAAGACGTTTATGCCATAGCCGACATGATTGTCAAAGTGAAGGAGCCTATTGCACCTGAGTACAAACTGATTAAAAAGGGACAAGTGGTATTTACCTATTTCCACTTTGCAGCCGATAAATTACTGACCGAAGCCATGATTGAGAGCGGTGCCGTATGTATCGCCTATGAAACCGTAGAGAAGGATGACCATTCCTTGCCACTGCTTACTCCCATGAGTGAAGTGGCAGGACGTATGGCTACCCAGGTGGGAGCCCGCTTTTTAGAAAAGCCGCAAGGCGGAAAGGGCAAACTAATGGGTGGCGTACCGGGTGTCCGCCCTGCGCGTGTGCTTATTTTAGGTGGTGGCGTAGTCGGTACCAATGCCGCACAAATGGCTGCGGGAATGGGTGCGGAAGTGATGATTACGGATGTCAACCTGACGCGTCTGCGCTATCTCAGCGAGGTATTGCCCAAGAATGTAAAAACACTCTATTCCTCGCTTCACAATATTAAAATGGAACTGCCTACTGTGGATTTGGTGATAGGTTCGGTACTTATCCCCGGCGATAAAGCGCCGCATCTGATTACGAGGGAGATGCTGAAAATGATGAAGCCCGGAACCGTACTTGTGGATGTCGCCATCGACCAGGGCGGTTGTTTTGAAACGTCCCATCCCACTACCCACAGCGAACCAACGTATGTCGTGGATGGCATTGTGCACTATGCGGTGGCCAATATTCCCGGTGCCGTACCGTTTACTTCCACTATGGCATTAACAAATGCAACGCTGCCTTATACCGTGGCATTAGCTTGCAAAGGTTGGAAACAGGCTTGTAAAGATGATCCGGCATTGGCATTGGGACTGAATGTGGTAGAAGGAAAAGTGACGTATAAGGCAGTGGCAGATGTCTTCGGAATGAGGTATGAGGAGATAGAACTATAAGTGGTTAGGAGTTAGGGGTTAGTGATAAGCGATTAGTGATTAGGGGTAGTGATGAATTACGATTCAGCATAACTTATCACTCATCGCTAATCACTTATCACTAATCGCTAATCACTAAACAGGAATTCTTCTTTCTTTGCATACGCCCAATACATAATCAATATTGTTATGCACAGATTGAAGATAAACGGAAATTCTTGCGAACCGGTATGGAATATCCATTGGAAAAAGTCTGTGATGAAGGGAGAAAGCAGTATGGCAAGATAATTCATCACCATTACAAAGGCAAGGGCAAGCGTTGTCTTCTGAGGGATAGCAGTATCAACTGTCTTATCGTAAATCAGAGGTTGGATGATGCCATAGCCCAAACCTACTAAAATACATCCCGGCACGATGAGCCATTCCGTAGGCGAAATCCATATCAACAGTAATCCGATGGCAATAGCCAAAAGGCTGTAAAGTTTTGTTTTATTCCCCAGAAGCTTCACCAAACTATCCAACATAAATCCGGGAGCCATAATGGCAAGGAAAAACAGAGAAATCATCAGCCCGGAATTACCGCTTGAAAAGTGATGCGCTTCCATCAAGAAAGGCAAGTTAAAAGTAACCGCAAGAACTACGTAAGTAACCAACCCATAGAATAACATTAACTGAACAAGATGGCGTATGTGTATGCCATATTTACCGGAGATTACAGGCGTAGATTGAATGGGAGGAATGATAGCCGCCGCCTGCTTGATTGTTACCGAAGCCGCATCCTTCTTTAAATAAGCCGAAAGAACTAAAGAAATCAACGGCAACAGATAAACGGCAAAAGGCAAACGCCAGTGCACCTCTGCCAGATAACCCGTTACAGCCGTAGCCACCACCAGCGTCATATTGGTTATGGCAGAGCTATAGCCAAACTGCCTGACGCGATACTCTCCCGTAAAATACCGTGAAATCAATCCCGTAGAAAGCGGAATAATCAATCCTGCCCCGATACCGAGCAAAGCGCTGACAGCCATTAGCTGCCACATCCTGGAAGAAAACAAATAAAGTACCCCGCTCGCTGCAAACAGCCAAAGCCCCACCCGCAGCAAACGGATAAAATCGCGTTTCTCCGCCAATTTACCTGCCAATAGTACAAAAGGGATAATCAGCAAGGAAGGCAAAGAAGTCAACATCTGTATATCCAACTCCGTGGCATGGGGAAAAATCGTAGAAAGTTCTCCCAAAATAGGCGAAACAGCCAAGCCCGGCAATGAGGTCAGTGCAGAAACAGACCAGATACCTATAAGCGTAATAAGAGGAATGGTTCCTTGTCCGGTATTAATTTTCATAATTCAAAAGCGGATTAGTTAGTGGAAGGACAACAAGCGATGCAACAGAATGTTCGGATAGAATAAGCGATAATTAAAAAGCAACAGCCGATAGAGCGCCAGGATTTCCGCCCCACCCTTTTAATAAACGCCAAATAATGTAAAACGGCGGAACTTTCTTTCGCGGGGGTCGTTGTTGTGGAAAATTCGACGGGGAAAGTCCCCGCCGCCTAAACCTTTAAAAACTTACAGTTATATGGAAGATTTGAATTTCAGAAAAGGAGATGCCAAGACAGATGTATTCGGCTCAAACCGTATGTTGCAACCCTCACCGGTAGAAAAAATACCAGACGGACCTACTACTCCCGAAATCGCTTACCAGATGGTAAAGGATGAGACCTTCGCCCAAACACAGCCCCGTCTGAACCTGGCTACATTCGTCACCACCTATATGGACGAATACGCAACCAAGCTGATGAACGAAGCCATCAACATCAACTACATCGACGAAACCGAGTATCCCCGCATCGCCGTAATGAACGGTAAATGTATCAACATCGTCGCCAACTTGTGGAACTCTCCGGAAAAAGATACCTGGAAAACAGGCGCGCTCGCCATCGGTTCTTCCGAAGCGTGTATGCTGGGCGGTGTAGCTGCATGGCTGCGCTGGCGCAAGAAACGTCAGGCGCAAGGCAAACCGTTCGATAAGCCGAACTTCGTTATCTCCACCGGTTTCCAGGTGGTATGGGAAAAGTTTGCCCAACTGTGGCAGATTGAAATGCGCGAAGTGCCCCTGACTCTTGACAAAACCACACTCGACCCCGAAGAAGCCCTGAAAATGTGTGACGAGAACACCATCTGTATCGTACCTATCCAGGGGGTTACATGGACAGGACTGAATGACGATGTTGAAGCGCTCGACAAAGCGCTCGACGCATACAATGCCAAGACCGGCTACGACATTCCCATCCACGTAGACGCAGCCAGCGGCGGTTTCATCCTCCCGTTCCTGTATCCGGAGAAAAAGTGGGACTTCCGTTTGAAATGGGTGCTTTCCATCAGTGTCAGCGGTCACAAGTTCGGCTTGGTCTATCCGGGTCTGGGCTGGGTTTGCTGGAAAGGCAAAGAGTATCTGCCCGAAGAGATGTCATTCAGCGTAAATTATCTCGGCGCCAATATCACGCAAGTCGGTTTGAACTTCTCCCGTCCTGCCGCACAGATTTTAGGACAGTATTACCAGTTTATCCGTTTAGGATTCCAGGGGTACAAAGAAGTACAGTACAATTCGCTCACAATCGCCAAGTATATCCACGACGAAATCGGAAAAATGGCTCCGTTCGTGAATTATTCCGATGAAGTAGTGAACCCGTTGTTCATCTGGTACTTGAAACCGGAGTATGCAAAGACCGCCAAATGGACCCTGTATGACTTGCAGGATAAACTCTCGCAACAAGGTTGGATGGTTCCCGCCTATACACTGCCTTCCAAACTGGAAGATTACGTAGTAATGCGTGTCGTTGTCCGCCAGGGATTCAGCCGCGACATGGCAGATATGCTGCTGGGCGACATCAAAAACGCCATTGTCGAACTGGAGAAACTGGATTACCCCACTCCCACCCGCATGGCACAGGATAAGAATCTGCCGGTAGAAAGCAAAATCTTCAATCACGGCGGAAGACACCACAAAAAATAATAAAGCAAGAATCAGCTTACCGCTTTATTGCTTTCATACATTAAACCATGTATCGGATAAGGCTTTAGGAGATTGAAACTCCAGTCTCCTATTCCTTATTCCATATAAACTCTCTCTATATATAGATTATGGAAAAGAAAATATCAATCTCTCAAATCAAGGAAGTTGCCCTGGAAGCCTACAATGAGGTGAAAGAACAAACCGGCGGCAAGAATGCGGATTATATTCCGTACCTTGCCAACATAGACTCCAAGCTGTTCGGCCTCAGCATCTGCCTGATGAACGGACAGACCATCAATATCGGAGATACGGACTACCGCTTCGGCATAGAATCCGTTTCAAAAGTGCATACCGCCATACTTATCCTGCGCCAATACGGTGCACAGAAAGTGCTGGATATGATTGGCGCCGATGCAACAGGACTGCCGTTCAACTCTATCATTGCCATTTTGCTGGAAAACGACCATCCCTCTACGCCGTTGGTAAATGCAGGCGCTATCTCCGCTTGCTCCATGGTACAGCCGGTGGGCAATCCGGACAAGAAGTGGGATGCCATTGTACAGAATATCACAGAACTGTGCGGCTCCGCTCCGCAACTCATCGACGAACTGTACAAATCGGAAACGGCTACGAACTTCAACAACCGCTCCATTGCCTGGTTATTGAAGAATTACAACCGTATCTACGACGATCCGGATGTGGCGCTCGACCTTTATACCCGCCAATGCTCGCTGGGCATCACAGCCGAACAATTGGGCATTGCAGCCGGAACGATTGCCAACAACGGCGTCAATCCCGTTACCAGACAAAGCGTATTCGATGCGGGGCTCGCACCGAAAATCACTTCAATGATTTCTACCGTGGGCTTCTACGAGCATTCGGGCGACTGGATGTACACTGCCGGCATACCTGCCAAGAGCGGCGTAGGCGGTGGCGTAATGGCCGTATTGCCTGGTGTGATGGGCGTTTCCGCTTTCGCTCCACCGTTGGACGAAGCCGGTAACTCCGTCAAGGCGCAACTGGCCGTCAAGTTCATCATGAACAAGCTCGGCCTGGGCGTATTCAACGGCGACAATGTGACAATTACAGAATAATCTCTCGTACTCTTTTTTCCAAGGTTGCTCCGAAAGCGTTACGGACGCTGAGGGGCAACCTCTTTAATGATGAATTACGGGTTGCCGACGGCAATTCCGTAACCAAACAGACCTTCATTATGAAAATGGCTCTATCGGAATTCGTTTTACGAAAGAAAGGGATATACGGCATATTGCATGTCATCATCCTGCTGCTTTCGCTGTTCCTGGTTATCAGCATCTCCATTGATACGTTCAAAGGCATCCCCTTCTACGAGCAATCGGTGTACATGGAAGTACAGCTATGGATTTGCGCATTGTTCCTGGCGGACTTTGTACTGGAATGGTTCCTGGCAACAAACAAGATGCGTTATGTAGCCACTCATTTCATCTTTCTGCTGGTGGCTATTCCTTATCAGAATATCATTGCCTATATGGGCTGGACTTTCTCACCCGAAGTCACCTATATGCTGCGTTTCATCCCATTGGTACGGGGCGGCTATGCCATGGCCATCGTGGTGGGATGGCTGACGTACAACCGCGCATCGGGCTTGTTCGTATCTTACCTGACAATGCTGCTGGCTACCGTCTATTTCTCAAGCCTTGCATTCTACGTCATGGAGCATGGGAGCAACCCTCTGGTAAAGGGGTATGGCGACGCCTTGTGGTGGGCGTTCATGGATGTGACTACGGTAGGCTCCAATATAATAGCGGTCACCGTCACAGGGCGGGTACTGTCCGTGCTGCTGGCAGCGCTGGGCATGATGATGTTCCCCATTTTCACAGTATACGTAACGAGCCTGGTAGAGCGGCGCAACAAGGAAAAGCAAGACTATTACAAAAAGATAGAACAGGAACCGGCAAAGAGCGCTCCTTAATTGTTAAAGCTGGGATTTTCCTCTACCCGCCGGGAACAACTGTTCCCAAGGGTTGTTATAAACGCTGATTTCGAATATATTTTTCACCAAAAACCTTAACTTATGGCAAATATTAAACAAACAGTGAAGCTGGGAGTGTTTACCCTGGCAATCATGAATGTGACGGCTGTAGTATCCCTGCGTGGACTGCCCGCCGAGGCCGTGTACGGAATGAGTTCGGCCTTCTATTATTTATTTGCAGCCATTGTCTTTCTTATCCCTACGTCACTCGTGGCTGCGGAACTGGCTGCAATGTTTCAAGACAAACAAGGCGGTGTGTTCCGCTGGGTGGGTGAAGCCTACGGAAAGAAACTCGGCTTCCTCGCTATCTGGGTGCAGTGGATTGAAAGTACAATCTGGTATCCTACGGTACTGACGTTCGGTGCTGTGTCCATCGCTTTCATCGGCATGAACGACGTACACGACATGTCGCTGGCAAACAACAAGTACTATACGCTGGTCGTGGTGCTCGTTATCTACTGGCTGGCAACTTTCATTTCCCTGAAAGGTATGAGCTGGGTAGGAAAGGTAGCCAAAGTCGGCGGTCTGGTAGGTACGATTATCCCTGCCGGATTACTGATTGTCCTCGGCATTATCTACCTTGCCACAGGCGGACATTCCAATATGGACTTCCACAGCAGCTTTTTCCCCGACCTGACGAACTTTGACAATGTGGTGCTTGCCGCAAGTATCTTCCTCTTTTATGCAGGTATGGAGATGGGCGGTATCCACGTGAAGGATGTAAACAATCCGTCCAAGAACTATCCGAAGGCTGTGTTTATCGGTGCACTGATTACGGTGCTTATCTTCGTGTTGGGCACATTCGCTCTGGGTGTCATTATTCCGGCCAAAGACATCAGCCTTACACAAAGCCTGCTGGTAGGTTTCGACAATTACTTCCGTTACATCCATGCTTCCTGGCTGTCGCCGGTTATAGCCGTTGCACTGGCGTTCGGCGTGCTGGCAGGTGTGCTGACATGGGTTGCCGGTCCGTCCAAAGGTATCTTTGCCGTGGGCAAGGCAGGTTATATGCCCCCGTTCTTCCAGAAAACAAACAAGCTGGGTGTACAAAAGAACATTCTGTTCGTACAAGGTGGCGCTGTAACCGTATTAAGCCTTCTGTTCGTGGTGATGCCTTCGGTACAGAGTTTCTACCAGATTCTTTCACAACTGACAGTGGTGCTTTATCTCATCATGTATATGCTGATGTTCTCCGGAGCCATCGTATTGCGTTATAAGATGAAGAAACTGAACCGTCCGTTCCGTATCGGTAAAGGCGGTAACGGTCTGATGTGGCTTGTAGGCGGCCTCGGCTTCTGCGGCTCACTGCTTGCATTCGTACTGAGTTTCATCCCGCCCAGCCAGATTTCTACCGGCAGCAATACCGTATGGTTCTCCGTACTTATCATCGGCGCACTTGTCGTGGTGATTGCTCCGTTCATCATCTACGCTTCCAAGAAGCCAAGCTGGGTTGACCCGAACAGCACTTTCGAACCGTTCCATTGGGAAGAACAACCGGCTGCACAAGTTGCAGGCAAAACCGCCACGGCTACGGCAACTGCCGGAACAACCGCTTCGGCCACTGCAAACGAAAGCGTTGCCTCTCCCACGGGCAATGCTCCGTCAGCAAACAACAGCAACAACAGCGGTAAAGCTCCGAACATTCCCCCTAAAGGATAAAAGCAGGCTTGCTGTCATATAATTTTGCCTATAGTGGAAATCCGGTACAATGTACGTCAAAAGGATTTTTCACTATAGGCAAAATCGTTTATATCAACTGTCAAACGTCCCAACGCTCGCAAACATTGGCGGCAAGCGTTTCGCATGCCCGCTGATAACCTGTTACCAGTTCGTCCATCACTTCTGCTACCGTCTGTATTCCTTTCTCATTGAGCAAGGCGGAAGCCTGACCTATTTCAAGTTCGCCCTCTTCAAGGTCTCCTTCAAAAATGCCGCGTTTGGCACGTCCTCTCGACAAAAGGATACGTAAATCCTCTTCCTTAGCCCCTGCAGCTTCGGCAGCCGCCACTGCCTGCTGAAAATTACCGCGGGCCAGACGTACCGGAGACAGTTTCTTCAATAATAAACGGGTATCCCCCTCTTTCAGATGCAGGCAATATTCTTTAAACACTTCGCTGGCTGAACTTTCTTCGGTCAAAGCAAACCGCGTACCCACCTGAACACCATCGGCCCCCAAAGCACGCATGGCAAGAATCGCCTCACCGGTAGCAATGCCGCCGGCAGCAATCAAAGGCAGTGAGGTAACTGCACGTACAGCAGGTATCAGGCAAAGCGTAGTCGTCTCTTCACGCCCGTTATGTCCGCCGGCTTCAAAGCCCTCGGCCACGATGGCATCTACACCGGCAGCCTCGGCTTTCATGGCAAAACGCGATGACGAAACAACATGCACCACTGTAATGCCATGCTGCTTCAGCCAAGCGGTCCATGTCGTAGGGTTTCCGGCCGAAGTAAACACGATACGCACCCCCTCATCTACCACAATCTGCATGATTTCCTCTATCTGGGGATACATTAAAGGAATGTTCACTCCAAACGAATGATGCGTAGCCGCACGGCACTTCCGTATATGCTCACGTAAAGTTTCGGGATGCATGGAGCCTGCACCCAACAGCCCCAAACCACCGGCATTACTTACTGCCGACGCCAACCGCCAGCCACTGCACCATACCATACCGCCCTGAATGACGGGGTATTTTATTCCAAACAAAGAAGTTATTCTATTCATTAATTTATCCTTTAAAGGTTTATTTTTATGAAAACAAGAAGCGGAGAAATAAAGTTCAATACTCAAAGCGGAATATCCCTATTTGATAATCGTCTCTTTACGGCGGGCAGTTATGGAATCGCCGTAAGTCCTTAATACTTCCAAAGTACGTGCACGGCGTCTGGCAGCTTTCCTGTTCCAGAAATCTTTTGTAAAAGGACGCATGAAATCACCTGCAATGCCACCACCGCCGACACTTCGCCAACTCCCCACTGCCATATTGTTGGCACGTTCGGTCACCATATAGCGCAAACCGGTAGCTTCTATCTGTTCGATACTCTCACGCGGCCCGGCATCCAACGGACGCTTTGCCCAGTCTGTATAGATTTTGAGTCTGGTCAGTTCGTAGAACGGATTGCCCCGCCATGTATTCTTGTTCACCGTAATCTTCTTCTGATAGACGGGATCCCAGTTGTATTTGGTGTTTGCGGTATAAGGCCGTAAGGTAAGCACTACCTTTTTCTCCGGCATCCGAGGCATTGCGGGTAAGGAAGCATCAAAGTCCATCCACGTCTTACTTACATCAGCCTTTGGAGAGCCCAAAGGAGCATCAACGCCCATTTCCTTCAATACATCCGGATTCAGCTTCATCTCCCCCCCGCCATCCAGCAACCGGTGCAGACGCAAAGAGTCTTGCGGCGTCCACTCTTGAGCGTAAAGAGGAAAGGTTACCGCACAAAGCAACCCCAAAAAGAGAATAGAATACTTCACCCCGATTGTTTTTTATACCTTACACTTTATACCTAATCTCACCACCACATATAGCTGCTTCCGCAAAGCGGTTCATCGTAACAGGGGTCTATAGTCCACATGGTACGCGGATATTTCCGGCCTTCCCACCAACGGCGATAACGGGCGGCTGCATCGAGCACCTCCTCATCGGTCAGGAAGTAGATGCCTTCATAATTCTCGGCATCGGTATGCACCATCTTACACCCCATCGAAGCATTATGTCCCAAACGAATCGTTTCCACCGTCCACAAGATACATTCGCCTAACCGCAGTTTTCCGCCTGCCGAATAGGATACGGGAGCCAACGGAAAAGAAGGTATTACCGTCAAATCCTCGGCATACTTCAGGAGTTCTTCAATATCTTCTTTGGCAAACTTGGGAACATTACTCAGTCCTTCAGGACTTTGAGTAGAATATTTGCCGGTTTTCAGTTGTTTTACAAACAAATCTACATCCGGATGATTGTAATCCAGCGATTCTTTACCGCAGGATGCAAGCATAAGGCAAGCTGCCATTGCAAGTATCAGATATCCGTATTTATATAGTTTACAGAGAGTCTTCATTTTGTTGTATTGTCTTTAAGGTTAATAAGTCATGCGCACTCCACACAAAAGATTCAGGTTCGTAGGGCGTTCCGTCCGCAAGGTTCCGGTTTCGGAGTCCGTACCGAAATGGTGGGAAACCGAAGGCTCGGCAAACAAAGCAAACCGGTCATTCAATCTGTAACGCACCCCTACTCCTGCCGCTACCGACAGTTGAACGGGTTCCGCATTAAAGCCGTTATCCGCAGCGCCGGCAATGCACTTTTCGGCAGTTCCGCCTACAGTGGCATATAAATCGAGTTTGGGAGTACTTGCCAATGTCATATTCAATTTTACGGGAATCCCTAAAGTATGGAGCGTGCGGTCGGCATGCAAGCGATTATACAGAATACCCGTTTCCAACGCGAACCGGCTGTTCAGACTGCGTTCCACTGTAACTGCCGCCGTCAGCGGCATATTGTAGTCCCCTTTAGGAAGAGAGGTTCCAAGAGCTGCTTTCAACGCCCACTTACGCGATTTCCGGTATTTTAAAGGAGTAGTTGCCTGCTCTTCTTCCGCAGGAACAGCGGAAAAGGTGTCCGAAGCAGAACTTACCCGCCCGGTGGTGTTCTGATAAGAACTGCCGGTTTGTGCAACGGCACTATTGCTGAAGTAACCGTCACCGGTCTGCTGCACCCGCTGCCTGATAGTGATGGAAAGCCGGACGGAAACGGACTCGCTCTCAGTTTCCGATTGGGCAGTCATGCCTGCGGGAATTCCATCGGCAGGTTGTTTTGTACCGGAATTCCGTACCATCGGGGTCGCCTGATGGATAGATGGAAAAGATTCCTGCACCACATCTCCGTCCAGACTGCCTTCCGGCGTCAAAGCAGCCACTTGCGTAAAGGCTTCCTTTATCTCCTCTTTCGGAGAGAAATACCAGAAAGCGGCCGAAGCGGCTCCCAGCACAAATATAACGGATGCGGCAGCTGCCACCCGATAATATTTAGGAGAAAGAACAATCGCTCTCTTCCGGCCTGCAGCCGGAGATGCCGCGTCTTCCTGCAACTGCTCCCAAAAGCCATCGCGTACCGTCATCTCTGTGCCGGACAGACGGCTGCGAAACAATCCGGTTATTTCATCTTTTTCTCTCATATTCAGTATATTCTTTAATTCTTTTCGCTAACATACACTTGGCACGGTGCAACTGCGAGGTAGACGAATGCTCCTTGATATGAAGCAGTTCCGCAATCTCCTTGTGCGACTTCTCCTCGAACACATACAAGTTGAACACGGTACGGCAGCCGTCGGGAAGTTCCGCCACGAACGCCATCAACACCTCCTCTGAAAGCCTGCTTCCGCTTTCGGCAATACTCGCTTCGTCCTGCACATCGGGAAGTTGTTCTTCGCTTACCACCAGTTGGCTGAAACGGTGCTTCCGTCGCAGATAGTCGATAGCTTGTGTCACCATCACCCTCGTTACCCACGTGCCCAACGCACATTCACCGCGAAACGTGAAGCGGGTGAAGATTTTGATAAAGCCATCGTGCAAAACATCGTGTGCCGCATCCATATCGCCCGTATAACGGTAGCATACCGCCAGCATCTGCTTGGAATAGAGAGTGTAAAGTTCCTTTCGGGCGGAATCCTTTCCTGCCCGGCAGCCCTCTATCAGTTCTATCTCATTTTCCAATGTCAGTGCTCGTTTTACGGACGCCTCTTCGCGTCGTTTGTTAGTTAGACGCAG
>ENA-UEQE01000468-UEQE01000468.1-human-gut-metagenome-genome-assembly--contig:-NODE-468-length-34905-cov-6.294361_pt1 | contig 34905 bp, 14 predicted proteins | sample MGYA00242934_ERZ507935 | MGnify/ENA primary metagenome ERZ507935 (study PRJEB26167, sample SAMN06115423) | human gut metagenome | host: Homo sapiens | place: China:Anhui | collected 2015-03-30 | study... | reverse complement strand
GGCGGGCTTCATGGCTGGGGCCTTTTATCGGTTATTCATTTGAAACTTCAAGAAAAAAGCATCAACCATTTCCTGTGGCACGGCCTTTTGAAACAGTTCAGTTGGTGTTTCACCTGTTATGGCGTCACGCTCGTTGGAAATGTGGATGCCTTATCTCGGCTGTTCGTTTTACGGGCGGCTTGCTTTCCTGAAGGCGCGCCATACCGGAAAAGGAAGGCCGCGCCTACAGGAAGCCGGGGACGCCTTTAGGCTCCCGCGCGATGGCCTTCGGCCTGTTCGAGCGTGGCGTATCCGTACTGCTGCACCTGATTGAGGAGGTTCAGCTCCGCGCCGTTTACGCCATCCTGTTGCTGCCGCAAGGTAAGTTCATGCAGGAGCGTGATCGTGCGCGCTGAATACGTCTTCAGTTCTCCCCGCAGGTACGTTTCAAAGGAGGTTTCCATTGCGGAGTCTTCGCTGGTGCGCAGCGGACGGCCCTTGCCGCTCAGACGGGGATAACGGTCGAACAGCTCGGCTTTCCAAGACACGTTGATCGCGACGATTTCTTCGATCTTCCGCAAGGTTTCCCTGTCGACGGGCGGAAGGGATGCCGCCAGCTTCCGGTATTCTTCGGGGAAAGTGGATTCCATCATCCGGGCGTATTTTTCGGTCATGATGTTTCTGCCGTCCCGCGTGGCGGCTTTCAAGTCTTCCAGATAGCTGGCGAGCAGCTCATCAGACCATGTGGCGGCTTGGCTCTTCCGCATGATCTTGAAGGTGTCGGGCCGCATCTGGCAGGAGGCCGGGCCTCCCACATTTGAAACGTGGGAAAACATCTCCCATTCCAGCTTGATGATCTCGGACATCAGTTCGTCGCGCATTTTTTTCTCCATCTTATTATAATGCTGAATCATATTGTAAGGTATGGCCGTCTGCCGGGTACGTTGCCTTTCATACGGTGACGCGGGCGGGAAGCTGTTTGCAGGTACGTTGCCTTTTACCCAGCCCAAGGGCTTGCTCGAATGCCGGTTCAGCTGTTTGCCGGGTATTGCCTTTCACCGGATGGGCAGAGCAAAACCGGCAAGCCGTCGCCGACGGTGCAAGGCTGTTGGTCTGCTGCGGCTGAACGAATACGGCATCTTGCCCGCCTTTTCCTTTGGCTCTGTCGCAGGATGTGGTTGTTTTGTCTCTACAATAGAGTGAAAATACAGGTTGTTTTCTAATTGTTACGCTGATGGATTCCATGCTCCGGGGCATTTTATTGGTCATTCCTTTGGAATTTCAAGGCATGAAGCATCAACCGTTGGCACAGCTTTTTTTGCGGAGGGAACCCGGCGGATCCAAAACGCCGTTCGGCAGCCTCCGCTCAAACAGGCGTTCGTCAGGCCGTCTTGTTGTCCCAATCCTTTTCCCGCAGCGTCCCGGTTTGGAAGTAGACGGAAACCAGCTCGATGAACTCGTGGAAGTCTCCGTTTTCTTTGGCGAGGCGATCGATGGACTGCCAGTCGGCATCCGGCTTTTTCTGTGCGGGGAGCAGGATTTCGCTTTCCGACGGGTTTTCGGGATCGAGCAGGATGACCCCGATGCCGTGCAGGGCTGAAAGCATCCTGAGCTCCTGTTCCACCCGGTCGTCGGCGATGGCCGTGGCGACGAGATACCCCTCGTGCGCCCACGACGAGTTGCTGACGGCCTGAAAGAAGCATTTCCTGATATTGGCAACGGTGAGCGTCTTTTTGACTTCAAACGACCAGAGCCGGACGCAGGTGCTGCCGCTGGCGTGGCCGCAGGCTTTGACGTGTTTTCCCCATGCCTTGTCCACCGGCTCCATCGCCACGATGTCGGGGTGGAGCCACTGGTTGCCGCCGTTTCCCCGCGTATTGCGGGAGCGGCCTTCCCGGATACGCATGGGGTAGAGGTGCAGCTCCGACCAGAGATAGCTGATGAGAAGCGGGTAAAGCTCCTGTTCCAGCAGGGCCCGTTCCTCACAGGAGCAGGCATCCTCATCGCGTTCGCTTGTTTCGCCTTGGGCCGTATCCGGCGCCCCCTGCGTTTCTTCCAATGGAATGCAGTAGCGGCGGGGCTTGGGCCTGTCCTGCCATACGAGTGTGGGGCGGAGCCTTTTGAGCGTATCCTTCTGTGATCCGATTTCCGCAATGATTTGCGAAAGGAATGCCTTGTCATCCGCAAAACGGGGATTGCTGCGTTTTTTGGCATAGTCGGAAGCGTATTGCTGTACGATGGTTTCGGCAATCTGCCGGGCCGTAAAGCTCTCGCCCCGATGTTTTTCGAGAAAGGCAATGATCTTTTGCGATTGGGAAAGCGCCATGTCCACCCCCTGTTCAGTCGAAGCCCCATTGTAGGCGGGGGGAAAGGCCATGTCCAGCTTGTGCGGGCCGTTGGGGGCCTGCTGGGGATTGGGACGGCTTCCGCCGCCGGGTAAAAACGAAAGCCCCGCATTGCACGGGGCTTTCCGTTGTTTCAGGTTGGTTCGCCGTACGCTAACCGCTCACGGATATGGGAGGATAAGCTGCCGGCGAAGGGAATAGGGTGATTCCACATTTGAAACGCAATGGGCGTCAGTGGTGTGTCATTTCGGGAAGGTATGCCGGGAAGCACGGTGCAGCACCTGTTCCCACGGAGTATTTAAACCGCTTGTGTACGAAAGTTTCCAGAACCCTATATTGCCCGATAAAGCGCAACCCATTCAAATCGCTTATGTACGTAGGTTTCACCAACATGCCACGCCCGTGATCCATGGGCCCCTCCCTGCCGCCCAAAACGGCGCCAGGTAAAATGTGCCGGAACTTGGACGCTTCGGCAATACTTTTGCGCATCTTGCGGAGAAGTATCTTTTGTTCGGTATCGTCGAATCGTTATCCGCGTTGGATGGGCAAGGCGCACGGCGGCCCCTTGTTTCGCTTCATGTGGACGGCATCAAAAAAATGGCAGGCGGCACCGGGGAAAGAGCCGATGCCGCCTGCACGGAAAAGGGGATGGAAGGGGAGGCTACCGCAGCCACGTCCCGTCAAGCAGTTCCTTGGCGTCACGGGTGAGCGGGAAGACGTCGCGCCGCCCGATGTGCTTCACGTCGAATTTCCTGTTCAGGGCGGCGAAGTGGCGTAGCCCGTAGGCGATGCGGTTCAGGTAGGAATATACCCCGACGGCCCCGGCGGAGAATCCGTCCGCCGCGCTGCCGTAGAGCCCCCGCAGTTCGGGAAGATCGCTGAACAGCTCTTCCTTCGTCGTGCCGAAACGGGCGAGTTCCGGGGGGACTTTGCCCGCTTCAATGAGCTCCCCGATCTTTTTGGCGCTCATGGCCGCCGCCATGCTGGATCGGCACAGGCCCACGGCGGAGACGTAGGGCGCGCCGAGGGCCAGCGCCTTGTACACCTGATCCTCGGTCGCAAAGCCGCCCGTGATCGCCACATGCGGGAGTTCCATGCCTTCCTTGGTCAGCTTGTCGAGGATGCCGTAAAGGATGCTTTCCATGACGACCGTGGGGAGGCACCATTCGTTCATCATCTTGCAGGGGCTGTAGCCGGAGCCGCCGCCCGCGCCGTCGAAGGTGACCATATCCACTTGCGCCTTGGAAGCCAGCCGGAGGACATGCTCCAGATCCTCCGGATCGAAGCCCGCCATCTTGAAATACACGTTGGTCATGCCCATGTCGCGGAGTTGCGCGATGCGGCCGATTAGATAGTCGTCGCTCCAGATCGGCAGACGGCCGTAGACGTGGAAGGCGGGGCACGCCCTGCGGCCATAGGCTTCCTGTACGCCGGGATCCCGCGGATCGGGCAGGACAAGGAAACCCTGTCCGCATTTTTTCAGCGCCTCTTCGAGCGTCGGCACAAGGTTCGCGGGCTGCGTGCCCTTGGCGGACTGCCCGAATTTGAATTCAATGGCCTTGGCTCCGCATTCCCGGATGGCGTATTCCGGCACGCCCTGCGCGTCGTCGTCATAGTTGGCCTGAAGGATGATCTGCCCGTATCCCCGGTCATACTTGTTGAAGGCGTCCAGCATTTCCTGGAGTTTCGGGGCGTGGACGACCTTGCCGTTTTCGTAGGCAAGCGTCGGGTCCTTGCTTACGGCTCCCTCGCCGATGACCGCGTTGACGCCAGCCATGGCCGCGCCGCCGAAGTAGTCGGGCCAGTTGAGCTTGATGAGCGCGGGGAGGATGATCGGCAGCGCCAGCTTCACGGGGTTGAGGGTGCCGATCTCCCGTTCGAGCCCCACATGGTAGATGGTGGCGCGATCGGCGTCCAGCGGAGCCCCCATTGCCCCGAACGCTCTGCCGTTGATGTTGAAATGGGAATAATCGACGGGATAGACCTTTTCCGAGGCGATCTGGTTTTCCCCCGTGGTGGTGGGATATACGGTCTCCATGCCCCGGACGGCGGACAGGCCGATCTCGCAGCTGCCGATGCAGTCGGCGGTGCACATGGCGCACATGCCGGAAAAAGAACAGACATGGGACGGATCGCGCATTTTCGTGCGGTTGAACACGGAGCCGAGGGTGGGGCTGTACGACATGGACGGTTTCCTCCTTGAAGAACGAAAAAACGGCGCGGCCCGTCCCCCGCGATGGGAAACGGCCGCGCCGCCGGTGGCATGGTCAGTCGCGTATGGTCTTGCCGGGACGCGCGCCCGTATGGACGCCGTGATCGACGGCGATCTCGCCGTTGACGAGCACGTAATCGATGCCTTCCGGGTAGACGCGCGGATTTTCAAACGTATTCACATCGCGGATGCGGTCTTCGCCGAACACCACCATGTCCGCATCCATGCCGGGCATGATGAAGCCCTTGCGTTTCATGCGGAGTTTGAGCGCCGTGCTGGAGGTCATCTTGCGCACGGCCTCCTCAAGGGTGAGCAGGCGCTTTTCCCGCACGTAACGGGCGATGAACCGGGGGAAGGCCGCATATGTGCGCGGATGCGGCTTGCCGCCGCTCAGCAGGCCGTCGGTGATCAGACACATGGTCGGGTGCTTCATGCCTTCCATCACATCCTCTTCGCACATGCCGTGCCCAAGCAGGCCCACGGCAAGGTTTTCCTCGATCAGCAGATCCAGCACCGCATCCTCGGGCGACTTGCCGAGGGCCTCGCCAAGGGCCACGGCGCTTTTGCCTTCGCACCAGAGGTTCTTTTCGCTGGCGACCGAGGAGACGTAGATGTTCTCCCAGCCCATGACCTGCGAGAAATTTTCCCAGCCTTCGGTGGTGAGCATGTCCTTTTTGACCTGTTCGCGTTCCTCCGCCAAGGCTTTGAGCAGGCCGTCCGTCCCCCGGCTGTGGTACCACGGCGGAACGACGACGTGCATGAACGTGCTGTTGGCCGTATACGGATACTGGGCGATGCCGATGTCGATGCCTTCCCCGCGGGCCCGGTCGATGGTGTCGAGATGCCTGCGGGCGTTCCCCCAGTTCCTGCGCCCCCGCAGCTTGAAATGCGTCACCAGAATACGGATGCCGGTTTCGCGCCCGATGTGGATGACCTCTTCCAACGCCTCGGCCATGTGGTCGGCCTCATTGCGCATATGCACGTCAAGGATGCCGTCGTAGCGGGCCGCGACTTTGGCGAGCGCGACGAGTTCTTCCGTGGACTGGTACTTGTTGGGCGTGTAGATGAGTCCCGCCGAAATGCCGCGCGCGCCTTCCTCCATGCACCGGGCCACGCTTTCTTCCATAAGGCGCAGTTCTTCGGCGGTGGGCGGCCTGTCCTCCATGCCCATGACGTCGAGGCGCACGGTGCCGAGCCCCACATAGGAGCTCAGGTTGACGCTCGGTTTCGCGGCGTCGAGCGCATTGAGATAGGAGGCGAACCCGTTCCAGCCCCACGGTTTCTGGGCTACGCCGTCGAGCCCGGAAATGCTCGTGCTCCACGACTCCTTGTTCTTGTCGCTGATGGGGGCCACCGACATGCTGTCGAGGCCTACGTTCTCTGTGGTAATCCCTTGCATGATTTTGGGCAAGGCCAACGGCTCATCTATTATCCTCAAATCCGAATGGCTGTGGCTGTCGATGAAGCCGGGGCACAGGATGTTGCCTCCGATGTCGAGCACCGTCCGGGCTTCGGGCATGTCGTGGGCCGAACCCACGGCCACGATGCGCCCGTCGCGCACGCCGACGCAGCCTTTGCGCCAGGGGTTGCCCGTCCCGTCCACGATGCGGGCGTTGCTCAAGAGCAGATCCAGCATGAATGTTTCTCCTTGTCAGCCGAGCACGATGCGGCGCGCCAGAGTGGGCAGGGCGCGGATGGAGCCGTCGGGATTGAATTCGGCCTTGTTGCCCCACCCTTACATTTTCCCAATGGCCAGCGGGATGCCGCACAGGGGCGCGCCCACGGCGTCCGGTGTAAAGCCGCTGGGTTGCGCCTGATCGAGCAGCTCGAAAAAACAGAGCGGGGAACCGGGCGCCCCTTCCGCCGTGGGAAAACACGGGGGATGATGTAGGCTGTGTCATAGAAAATGGCTGATGCTTTTTTCCTTGAAGATCCAAAGGGATAACCGGCAAAATGCCTTGGCCGTGGATCCCGCCAAGGGGAAAACCGGAGAAAAAGGCTGTATTTTCATCGCACTGTGGAGATGAAACAACCACAAACGATAACAGAGCCTTTTTTATGCGGGATTCGTTTGTCGAAAATCTGGATGAAATAAGGACAGCATGGCGTAGGCAAAATATTTCTGTGCCCTGATTGCGTTCCGGGGGCGCCCGATAAAGGCTATTGACACATATATCAGGAATCGGTATCAACACAACAAGCAAAGCATCTCCTGCCATCATGAAGGGGTGCCGAACAGTCGGGATGTGACTGTTTTTCATGACCAGTATCCAAAGTTATTTTGGATGCCTACGTGTTTCGGCAGGAGTTCGTGCAATGCTCTCTCTCTCTCTCTCTCTCTCTCTCTCTCTCTCTCTCTCTCTCTCTCTCTCTCTCTCTCTCTCTGGGCTGCCTGAAGGCAGACTCTTTAGCCATGCCGTAATTTTTGCTCCCATCGCTGTCATCGACGGTGTCTGACGTCCTTTTTCCGTTTTGGAAAGAGGGCGTTTTTCTTTTTTTCAGATACTAGCCACAAGGAACGTGCATCATGGCAGATATTATTCTCGCAAAACCTGAGGCCGGAACCCGGTCTGTCGTTCAGAGCGTCGAAAATGCCCGCATTCAGCTCAACTTTATGACAGGAGACGCACTGCTTGAGCGGAGCGGCGACGATCTCGTGTTCTCTTTTGAAGACGGTTCCAGCATCGTCATTCAGGATTTCTACACGGCCTACACCAGAGAGAGCGTGCCCGACTTCATTCTGGATGGGGCGCAGATAGCCGGGGCGGATTTTTTTGCGGCCCTGAATCTTGATGAACTCATGCCTGCGGCTGGCCCGGCGGCGTCGACGGCTGAAGGCGGACGCTTCCATGAATATGCCAATACCGAACTGATTGACGGGCTGGATCGTCTTGACGGGCTGGATCTCAGCAGCAGCCGTGCCTTTTCTCCCGAACGGGAGGCTTGGGGAGGGCTGCGCGGAAACGATGTCCCCAATTTTGAACCGGCGTTAAACGAGCCCGGCAGCCTTGCAGTCGAGGAAGCGGGCGTATTCCACGGCGGCAATGAAGAGAACCCCGGAATTCCATCCATATCCGGCACCCTGACCGGCGATGATCCCAATAACGACAATATCACTTTTCATCTTGTCGACGGATCCGGTGCTTCCGTATCCAGCATCCCCACCAAGTATGGCGTCATGGCGCTGAATCCTGACGGCACCTATACCTATACGCTTAATAACGACTCCACAGACACGCAGAGCCTTGCCTGCGGCACGTCCGTCACGGAGACGTTCACTGTCCGCGTGGAGGATGAGCACGGTGCTTGGACGGATACCAACATCACCGTCACCATCAGAGGAACAAATGATCGCCCTGAACTGGAGCTTGAAGGCAAGGAGGCCAGTTTCACGGAGGATGCCGGAGCGTACGAAAGTGGAGGGAAGTTCACCGTAACGGATGTGGATGCCGACGCCGGGACGAACCAGACGTTCCTTATTGCCGCTGACGACGGGGAATTGACGCAGACAGGCCACAAAACCGCCGAAGGCAGCACCCCTGCCGTTTTTGAAACGGAATACGGCACCCTGACGGTCGATCCTGACGGCACATGGACGTATAAGCTCGACAACGATTCCGAGGCCGTTCAGGGATTGGGCAAGGATGAAACGCATATTGAAGAATTCACGATAACCGTTGTCGATGAACATGGCGCCTCTTCGGAACAAACCATCACCGTCACCATTACCGGCGTCAACGGCCTTCCTGTGCCTGACCCTGCCGGGGGATCGCTGACGGTAAGGGAAACCGGCGTATGGGGGGATGCGGATAGGGGCGGACATCCCGATCCTAATGAAACTCTTGACGGCTCTTCTAAAGTGAGCGGGCAGATTCAGGTTAAAGACGAGGACAGGGGGGAAACGCACACTTTCTATTCGGATGCGCTGAAAGGGAAAGGCGAAGCGGGGAGTACGTTCACCCTTGAAGGGACATTGGAAAGGAATGGCGAGCCTTCGGAGACGCAATCCATTCTTTGCACCGTAGTGGAGACGGAAACGATCACGCTTCCTGACGGGAGCACGGCGAGTTTCGTCACTTCATTTAAGACGGATTACGGAACCTTTACCCTGAACCCGGAAACGGGAGTGTATTCATTCGAGCCCCAACAGGATTCGGAGGCCATGAACGCCCTTGAGCAGGGCGACAGGCTTTCCTTCAACATCGGCGTCACCGTACAAGACTCGGCGGGCGGCCTTTCCGAAAATCCGTTTAATCTCGCCATTACGATTGAGGGAACCAATGACCGGCCCACACTCTCCATTACAGAAACACTGGACGTGGTTGAGTCCGGCGTGGGCAAGGATGCTGCTGGAAACCCTTATGAAAATGGTACTGACAAAGAGGAAAATACTCCATTTACAGGAAAGGATACCAGTAGCGGCGAGGCTGAAGGCTCGGATGTAGACAGAGGGGATGAGGACGGACTGGTCTATGGCGCGGTTGCGGGAAAAGATGCCGGTACGCTGTCCGATGATGCACGATTCGCGGAAGATGCTGAGGGAAATCCGTCAGGCGAGGTGCGCATAGAAGGCGAGTACGGAACCCTCATCCTTTCGGCGGATGGGTCTTACCGCTATGTTCTGGCTGAAAAGGGAAATGAGGGCATTGAGGATGATGATTCGCGTGCCGGGAAAGTCAATGCGCTGAATGAGAACGATGAGAGAACCGACAGCTTTGTCATCTATGTCAAGGATGAGCATGGATCATGGGACAGCAAGACCCTGACCGTCAACATCACGGGCACCAATGACCGCCCTGAGTTGTTTCTTCGTGAAGATCGGGCCTATTGGGATGAAGCGGGCAAAGAGGTTGGTAGCGATACTCCCGATACGTCCCTGCATGAAGCAAGCAGGGACGGAAGGGAGGGCGGAGAAGCGGGCGTCGTTTCGCTTACCGGCAGCGTTTATGCCACGGATGCCGATGAGGAAAACGGCGGCGGGCAGGAGACTACAACGGATGACAATCACGGCCTTGAGTTTTCGTTGACCGGGGGAAAATCGTCTCTGGAGGATGAGTCTGGCGCTAAGGTTGATGTTGATATTAATGTTGATGGTGGAAAAGCAATTTCCACGGATTATGGCACATTGACCATCGATGAATACGGAAACTACTGTTATGATTTGAATATGGATTCGGAGAAGCTGAAAGCCCTCAGCGAGGGCGATACAGTGACCGAAACCTTTACCGTGCGCGTTACGGATGATCGGGGCGCATGGGATGAAAAAGAGATCACCGTTACCATAAAGGGCACCAACGATCTGCCGATTCTTGTTGACGGGTCGTCGGAGATGAATGTTGTCGAAGCAGGCGTCTGGGGCAGCAAAGATCCTGCTCATAAACCTGATGAGAAGGTCTCTTCGGAGGAGGAATACACCCAATCTGTCCAATTCGATAAGGTGGATGCCAATGACACGCACAGCCTCGTCATTGGCGGCGATCATCTGCCGAAGGATGCTGGGCTTATGGTTTCTGGCCCTGTTTCTGGCGACTTTGCAGATGCCCTTACAGGCTCTACCTATTCGATAACGGAAACTGGAAGTGCTGGAGAATATACCGTCACAGCCACCATTCCCGGAATCAACGGAGGAAACCCCATAACCTTGGGTACGCTAACGCTGGAACAGAACGGTGAGGATGGGGATCTTTCCTACACGTTCACGCCCAATCAGGGTGAGGATGGCCTGCAAAACATTCCGCAGGGCATGGATTTGAGTATCCAAATCCCGCTTAAGGTAAAAGACAATCATGGTGTCCTTTCCGAGGGAACGCATACCGCGACCATCAACATCGAAGGCACCAATGACCGGCCCTCGATTTCTGTCAAAGAGCAAGCTGACGACGATATATATGTTTCCGGCGTGGGGCGTGATGAGGATAACGGTGACAAGCCCATCACCACAGAGCCGGATACGCTGCTCAACCCGGCAGAAAATCAAGATTATTCTTCAAAGATGGAAATCACGGGCAGCCTTACGGCTTCCGATCCTGACGCGGGAGATGAGACCAGCTTCTTCATCAGCGGGGCGAAGGGTAATAATGGAAACGGCATCTCATGCGCGGTTGGTGATGATGAAAGTACGGTCACCGTTTCTCTCAATGGAGAGGAAATCGGCAAACTGATATTGGATCCTGAGACCGGCTCCTATTCGTTCAAATTGACGAACGAAGCGCCTCTGAAAGGCTATGAGGAAGGCAGCAGCTTCTCGTTTACGGTCGATTTCAAGTCGAAGGATCAGCACGGTTCCACAAGCACGAACTCAGTTCAACAGGAATTTACCATCCACGCCAGCAACGACAAGCCGACGATCACGAATGGTGAGGAAAACCCCCTCGATAAGTCCATCTTGGAAAGTGAGGACAAGGTTACCGGCAGAGTTGAGTTCGAGGATGCGGACAAGGATAGCACGGATGCGGACGGCAAGGGAGATAGCCATACCTTTGGGCTGATTACAAAAGAAGACTATGAGAATCTTCAGGACGGCGAGTCCGTTGATATGAAGCCATCCATTTCCGCAGACGGATGGGGAAAACTCGAAATCAACCCGGAGACGGGCGAATATACCTTCTATCTGGATAAAACCAGCAACAAAGTCATAGGGCTTCGGGAAGGGCAGGATCAAGAGCTGCATTTTTATGTGGTCGTGCGTGACGATAAGGGCGCGTATGACGTGCAGGAGATCACCATCACGATCACGGGTGAGGATACGCCTACCGTTTTCAGAGGAAACGCCGCCATCCATGTGGTGGAGGAAGCTGGGGTCATAGCGCCGGAAAAGGATGGTAAGCAAAACACGGATAAGCCTGGAAAGCCGACCGCATCGGGCAAGTTGGAAGCTGAGGAATTTGACAAGGTTGGTGAGGATTTCGAAGGTGCCGATCCTGACGAATCACTTCCTATCGAATATTCCGTCACTGGAGAAGGCGTTGTTCAGAAAACGTTTGGAGATTTGGATGACCCCACCAATATTCAGGAGGCAATCAACAAAGCATTTTCGGGGGAGGAGTGGGGTTCTGATGCCACGGTCAGCATCGTAACGGGAATATACGGAACGCTTTATCTGAACAGTGCGACGGGACAGTATTTTTATCAACTGAACAATGGTAGCGAGGCGACCGACGCGCTCAAGCAGGGTCAGATTGAGTATGATGAGTTTACTATCCATGCTGGGGAAAAGGGCAACCCTGAGAGCTTGGGCGCTGACCAGCCTCTGAAAATCGCCGTGGGAACCAATGACGCGCCTGTCGTGAGGGACATCAAGCTGAGTGAAGGTACCCCCGACGGAATTACGCTGACCCCCGACGAAGATAATAAAGGTTACACGATTAGTGGCCTTGAGGAAGATGGCGAGATCCAGTCCGTGAGCGGTACGATTTCCGCATCGGATGTGGACAGCCCTGCTGATTCGCTCCAATACCTGATCAGGGTTACGGATACGGATAAGGACGGAAACGTCAGCTACAGCTATGTCGGATCCGATGCCTCCAACAAGTACGGCTATCTGACTCTGGACGAGAAGACCGGGGTTTATAGATTCGTAGTCAATAACGACGCTGTTCAGGAGCTTGATAAGGGTGACTCGGTGGATGTTTCCTTTACCGTGGTCGTCAGAGACGAATACCATGCGGTTTCTGAAGAAAAGGAACTGACCTTCACGATTACTGGTAAGGAAGATACGGCCTCCATCAACAAGGGGTCCGTGACGACCTATGAACATGCTGCGGGCGCTGTTGAAGGAAGCGACAAGCTTGTCATTTCTGACGTCGATGCTGGCGTCAAAGAGTTTACGTCCATCACATTCGGCAATAATGAGCTTCCGCTTACTGGAAACGGGCCGTGGAAAATCGAAGGTGAGTACGGAACATTAACCCTGACCAAAGGAGATGATGGTTCTCTTTCCTATACGTATACATTGTCAAATAAAGGAAAAGAGGCGCTCAGGGATCGTAATGAAACAGATTCTGTAGAGGAAACATTTACAGTTTCGGGAACGTCCAATGATGAGTCGGTTTCCAGTGAGATAGTCGTCACTATCAAGGGGGAAAATGACGCGCCGTATGAACTGACGCTGGAAGGTAAAGGCGGCGCTGAGGTAACGGGGGAAGGTACAACATGGCACATGAGCGTTGGGGGGTGGGATCCTGTCAGAGGCAAAGCCTCCGGTTCCGATTACGACAACGATGCCAATGACCTGCGTTACTATGTGGATGACGCGGATGGGACGACTGAGGCTCAGGTCGGCCTTCAGACCATCAAGGGGCAATACGGTTACTTGGTCATCAATTCCGAAACCGGCGAGTACAGTTATACGGTAGACCCTGCCCTTGACGCCTATCAGCAGCTTGCAGGAACCGATGGCGGTCAGGATTCGTTTACGATCATCGTTTCCGACCCTTATGGCGCTACGCATGAAGAAACCATCGTTTTTGATGTGACCCACAAAGAGGGTGGGAATGGTCAGGGAGATTTGACTCTTAAAGAGCCAAATGCCCCGGTGGAGGTAACGGAAGACAACCGCGAGTATTTCAAGAAGGATGAGAATGGAAACGACGCTGTAGATGAGACTGGAAAACCAATCGACAACACCCCGCCGCCTGCCGTAGAGAGTAAGTTTTTCAAGCTTCGGGATGAGGATGGAAACACCGTCAAACTTGAGCCTGACGATATCTGGCTTGTGGATAATGGGGGGACTAGAGAGCCGCAACCTGGCGACGGCAAAACCCATATAGTCAATACGGATTACGGCGCTCTGGTTCTGGAGAAAAACAAAGCAGGAGAGTGGGGATACCGTTTTGTCCTGAACAACGGCAGCGATGCCGTGCAGTCTCTGGATGAGGGCGATACGGAAACATTGACCTTCTATGTGCAGACCGGGAGTCAAGATCCGGTTAAGATAACGGTGGTGGTCTCCGGCATCAACGACCGTCCCGTGATTGAAGGGGCGGAGAACCTCAGGTTGGAGGATACGGCGACTGATGCCGTCGAGGGTACCCTTACCACGTCCGACCCGGATGCTAGTGATGTCGGCAACGCGGAAGGGGGGACTGGGAATCTTCAATACACCGTTTCCGCGGCTGAGGACTCCGGCCTTGTGCTTAAGCCTGAGGGAGACGGCTCCTATACGGTCAACAAGGACGGCGTCGACTGGGGCACGTTCACGCTGAAGCAGGATGGCACGTATTCGTTCAAGGCCAGCAAGCAGGCGGCAGAAAAACTGCTGGCTGGAGAAAACGAGGAGCTGAAGCTCACCATCACCGTGGATGACGGCTCGAAAAAGGATGATGGTTCGCCGCTGGAGAATGCCACGGCGTCCACGGATATTTCCATCACCATCACGGGAACCAATGAAGAACCGAAAATAGAGAAATTCGAGAATCTTACCGTCAAGGAAGATACGATATTCTCCGACATTGGAATGCTGAAAGTGAAGGACGACAGGGTGGATGAGGGCGGAAACCCCACAGGGCTTACCTATACCGTCACCGCTGGCGCCCACGAAGATAATGAAGGCGCCGAAACGGCGGGGGGCATCGCCGCAGGGAAATACGGCTCCCTCTATGTGACTGCCGACGGTTCCTATACGTACAAGCTCAACAATCAGTTACAGGCCGTGCAGGAACTGGGAGAGGACGATGAGCCGCTGACCGAGATTTTTACCATCTACGTCAAGGACAAGGATGGCGGCGTGACCTCGCAAAAGATCACCGTCACCATAAACGGCACCAACGATTTGCCTGTGCTGGAGTTGGATAAGCCTGTGTTGGACATCAAGGAAGGTGACGAAGATGTGTCCGGCAAGGCCACAGCCTCGGATGTGGATAAAAATGATCAGGATGACCTGAGATATTCCTTTGACGGCGGAAAAACGGAAGAAACGGTAGACGGCGTTGTCTGGAGCGTCGTGGAAACGGCCTACGGCACGTTCAAAATCAACACCAAGACGGGAGACTATACCTTTACGCTGAACAATGAAGCCGATGCGGTCAAGAACCTGAGGCCTACGGATATCGTTAAGGATTCCGTTACCGTAGTCGTGACTGACGGCAAGGGATCGGTGGAAAAGGAACTGGCGGTGCATATCAAGGGTACGGACAGCACGCCGGAAGTGACTGATGAGGGCAGCCTTTCCGTTTCGGTGGATGATACGGCCGAGAGAGTTGTGGGCCAGATTAAGGCCGAGGGCTGGGATAAGGGCATTGACGGCAACGGATCGGATCCTCTGACGTATACGGCCGAGGGCTCCCAGCCGGTTACGGAAGACGGCAAGGTCTGGCAGCGCATCGAAGGAAAGCATGGAACCCTGTTCCTTGATTCGTCCACGGGCGCGTATCGCTATGAGCCTTCGGAGGAAATGAAGGCTCTGGCTCAGGGCGAACATGAGGAGGACTCCTTTAAGGTCGTTATTTCCGACAGCACGGGCAATAAGATAGAAGCGGACATATCCGTCACCATTGACGGAACGAATGATGGGCCCGTCATCAATTCCAATACCATCACCAATGCTGACGGCACGAGCACAGGCAGGCTCGAATTTTCGGATGTGGATACGAGCGATACGCATACGGTGACTTTCGACGACCTATACGCAGATGACAAGAAAACTCCGCTGAGCGTGGATACCGCCAATATGCCGGAGGGTTCCGTTTCCGTTTACAACGCGGAAGGCGTTCTTGTGGGAACGCTTGCTTTGCAATTCACCAAGGGGGAAGGTGACAAGGATGTATTGTCCTACACGTTCACCCCTGATGCGGATTATGTGAATTCGCTGCCCGTCGGCAGCTCAAACATTTCGTTTGGTGTGACGGTGACGGATAGGAACGTGGCGGGAACGGATATGAAGTCCGATACCAAGCCGGATCAGACGTTCACCATCGAGAATAAAAATGATGTCCCTGAGAGCGGTGAGGGAACAGACGTTTCTAGAGGCGACTATGAAGGAACCATTGTCTTCTCGGATAAGGATATTCTGGATACGCACACGGTAACCTTCAACGGCCTTAAGGATGCGCAAGGCAATGATCTTGCCGTTGCTCTGAGTGACGGCACCTCGCAGAAATTTGAAGTCTACAAGGACGGCGTGTCGGTCGGTACCCTTGAAGTCTCCTATACTCCGGGAGACAAGAATCAGGGGAACCGGATTGAGTATGAATTCACGCCCGCTTCCGATCTGAACGGACTGCCCGTGGGCGATACCTCGTTGGAATTTACGGTCACAGTTTCCGATTCCAATCAGGGAACTCTCGTTGCCGGAGAAGGCGGCTTCACGGTTTCCAATGCGAACGATGCACCGCAAATCGTGGGGGATGTCGTGGATGATGTCACGGGCACGCTCACGTTTTCGGATGCGGACAAGGCCGATACGCATACGGTGACTTTCGACGGCCTGTACGCAGAGGGCGGAGAAACTCCGCTGAGCGTGGATACCGCCAAGGTGCCGGGCAAGCCCGTTTCCGTTTACAACGCGAAAGGCGTTCTTGTGGGAACGCTTGCTTTGCAATTCACCAAGGGAGACGGCGACGAGGATGTATTGTCCTATACGTTCACCCCTGATGCGGATTATGCGAACTCCCTGCCCAAAGGCGGATCGGAAGAGATCACGTTCTCTGTGAGCGTGGCGGACAATAACGGTTCGTCGTTGACGGATTCTGGAGAGACGCAACATTCGTTCGTTGTTGCCAATGAAAACGATGCGTCCGATGTTGCTGCCGCCGTCGGCGCCGACAAGACCTCTGGGGCTGTCAGCTTCTCCGATGCGGGCGTTCAGGATAGCGTAGTGCTGTCCCTTGAGTACGGCGGGAAACCGTATGCCGTGGCAGGCAACGCATGCGAGAACCCCGGCGTCGGAACCATTACCCTTCAGGAGACGGGAACAAACGCCTATGGCTATCTGTTCGTTCCCGATGCCAATTTGACGGATAGCGTGCCGGACGGAAAGCGGGGCACGCTGGATATTGCGTTCAAGGTTGAGGATCGCGCAGGGGAAAGCGGCACTGCGGCTGTCCGGTTGGGCTTCAAGGGAACCAACAATACCCCTGAGGCCGATGTTGACCCGGCAATACGCCATGATGCTCAAACGCATACCATGAGCGGTTCCTTTACCGTTACCGCTCCCGATGGCCATCCGGTCGAGGTTCCTGAGTCAGCCGCAGGAACGTACGGATCCGTGGCAATCACGGAAAAACAGGATGGGACATGGGGGTATACCTATACGCTTGAGAAAGATCCGGGTGAAGACACGGCGGATAGCTTTACCATCACCTTTAAGGATCAATACGGTGCCGAGAACGCTTTCACCATCAACGTGCCGTTGTCCCACCTTGGGAACCTGCCTCTGGACGGCGCCGCTTTTGCGCAGCCTGCAATGCAGAACCTGATGTATGACGGCATCCCCAGCATCGTGGCATCCCTCCCAGAGGATGGGGATGGCGTTTCCGGCTCAGGGACGAACGGGTTCGTTCTTGCCGGGCAAGAAATGCCCCTGCCCGCGCCTGCTTCCGAAGAAGGGGACGCCCATGAACCGTCATCCCTCCCTGACGGCGGTGAAGATGCCCTTTATAAGCTCTTCATGGAATGGGATGAGCTTGGGAGTGCCGCCGAAGAGATCTGGGCTGAAGACAAGAGCCTTGCGGCCAGTGCCGCCGAAAACGATTCGCTGGTTTCCAGAAATGCGGCCGAGACGCGTTGGGAAAGGGAACCGGAGATGGAATATTCCGATTCGGCGTTCTTTTTGGGGGATGGCGGCGACGTCGGCATCTTTGGAGTGGAGGCTTTGGATGTCTTCCTCTCCGATGCCGCTGGGAACGGCGGACATTATGGCGGACAGGCAGGCGGGCTGAATCTGGAGGACGTGCTTGAGGAACCCGACGGAACTCTGGATTCGCTTCTGGCGGAAGATGCCGATGGAACTACGCCGAACAGTGGGCAAGATGATTTCGATCCGAGCCTCACGGAGATCAAGATGGACAAGGCGCTGGAAGGTACGCAAAACGGTATGCCCGGAGTTCCCGATGTTGATGAGCTGACGAGCGAAGTCGCCGGCATTGTGGGGTTCAGCGAATCCTTGCCTGCGGACGATGTAAGCCTTGTGCAGCAGCTTGCGGAGGCAAGCGCGGCGAATAACCACGGCATGTGATTGAAACCGGGATTCCCAAAGGCGGGCAGGCTCCCGCCTTTGGGAATTTTCGGGGAATGGAGACGAGGGCGGGTTGTCGGATGCCCCTTAAGGAAGGAATATGTTTTGGCCTGTTCCGATCCCCCGTCCCTCTCGGTGCAATCACCTTTCAGCCTGTGCGGAGCGTTTGGGTTCAGCCATGCAAGTCTTGTTTGTGCATTATGCCTTTCCGGGACCATTTGGTCATCTGGCCGCGGATTTTGCGGCCATGCCGGATACAACCGTTTGGTTCGCCTCGGAATACGGCAGAAGGGATCTGTCCGTCCCCGGCGTGCTTCGTTTGAACCTGCGCATGCCGAAGGCTGGAGGCAGTCAGGGGCCATTGCCGCCCTTGCAGGAGGCCGGGCGCGATTTTCACAGGGCGTACCTGCGTGGCCATATGACGGCGGGAGAACTCTGGAAACTGCGGAAGACGGGATTTGTGCCGGATATGATCTGCACGACGGCGGCTATGGGGAACAGCCTTTTCCTCCGAGACATATTCCCAGAGAGCTTTTGTGTGGTGCATGCCGAAACCTTCTCAAGGCGGGATGATGGGCTGGAGGGTGTCCAAAAGGCCGCTCCTGCACGCAGGCGGATACGCAACGTGCTGCACCTCAACAGCCTCGCCGACTGCGATCTTGCCGTCACTTCAACGCGATACCAGCGGGATCAGTTCCCGGAGTGGCTGGCCAAAGACATGGTTGTCCTGCCTCGATGTGTGGATACGGATTTCTTTTCCCCCGGTTCCGGTCGAGAGGCGTTTGGGGAGCTGGTGACCTTTTCCGGGCAGGAACTGGCGTCGCCGGGAGCCTTTCCGCTATTCGATATCCTGTCGGGATTGCTTGCCAAACGCTCAACCTGCCGGGCGGCGGTTCTTGCCCCTTTCGTTGGGCGGGCGCAGCTTCCCGCCTTACGTGAGCAACTTGCCGGGAAACTGGGAAAGTACGCCGAGCGTGTTCTTCTGAGTGGCTTTTCTTCGGCGGAAGCATATCGGGATGTGCTGAGGGCCTCTTCCCTTTATATCCATTCCGCCGCCGCGTTCGTTTCCTTGGCGTTGCTGGAAAGCATGAGCTGCGGCTGTCTGGTGCTGGCTTCGGATACGGAGGCGGTGCGTGAATTTGTCCGGGAGGGGGAGAACGGTTTTCTGTGTGATTTTTGTTCCGCGGAAGCCACGGTGAACCGCATTGCGGCATTGCTGGAACGGAGGGCTTGTCTTGCCGGCGTCAGGAAAGCCGCACGGAAAGATATGATGGACGGACATGACCTCAGGCATACGCTGAAAAGAAACAGGGAGTGCCTGCTTGGGCACTACGAACGCTGGAGAGGGCGGGCCGCTTCCATATAGAAACCATTCCCGGAAAAACAAGGAAACAGGCCGGTTGTGCTTCAATGGGGCAGCCGGCCCGTTTTTATTCCCTATACGCCAGCAGGCCGGTACCCCCTGAGTCGATGTTCTTGCTGCGTTTGCCCTGTGGCGAAGCGGTCGAAAGAAAGGGGCAAGATTTCCATCCTCGGTGTCCGGGGCTGCGGGAGAAAGGAGCGCCATCGGCTGTTTGATCCCCGAACGCGCCTTTTGCACATGCGACGCTGGAGGAAACCGTTTCAAGGGTTTTGGGCCGGAGTAGGAAATCTTGACCCTTGCCGTCTTGGTCGGGATTGCTTTTCACATCCACGCATAATGTAATCTAGGGTGGGGAGTTATTCGTTCCAATTGAAGCCGTCCCAGACGAGAGATCCCCTGAACGGTTCATGGGGACGTCTTGAATGTTCCATGATGCCAATGGCGTCCCTCACCAACTCATTCTCAGTATGGCAGAGTTGGGGGGGAACGGAGACAGTGTACGGCAAACGCTGTTGGAACAGGGACTTTGGATTTCACCGGATAAAGTGGCTCGGAGTCTTTTTATCCGTTTTCTGAACGATTCGACTCCACAGATGTTTGCAAGGATAGTCAAAAAAATCAGATGGATTAGTGATGTATACGTTCTCAGGGACATAGCCTGCGGCAGGGCTGAAGGAGAGTTGTTCATTCCTGAATCTCCGCGATTGGCAGATCGTTTTGAGGCTGCCGGAATTCTTGAAGGCTGGCAGAAAAATGTGGCGGAACCATGCCTCGGCAATCCGCTGTTGGAGCTGGCGATATCTTTTGCTTTTGGCTCTGTTCAAGTTTACGGTTGATAAAGAGAAGTATGCTCGTTTAACCGTCGGAGGCGCGAGCGTCAGCGAGCTTTGAGGACGTCCACCGCCGCATGGCAATGCGGCATGGAGGGGGCGAGGAGCGGCCAAATGCCTCGCGAAGCGCGGTCGAGAGCGGCGAAGCCGCGCGAGACGAAGCGCCGTCAGCCGTTGCCGGAGGATGCCTTTCACCGCGCTGGAAATGCGGCCGCCTCCACGGCAGCGAATGTTCCGCTGAAACAGGGGCAAACGACCTCTGATTGCTGTATCAGCCGGAAACTTTAACACAGCCAACAAATATCCTTCTGTGAATCGGCACCTATTGTTCCGCATAAAAAATAGGCTGTGTTATAGAAAATGGTTGATGCTTTTTTTCCTTGAAGTTCCACAGGGATAACCGGCAAAATGCCTTATCCGTGGCTCCCGCCAAGGGGAAAACCGGATAAAAAGGCTGTCTTTTCATCACACTGTGGAGATGAAACAACCATAAGCTATAACAGAGCCAAAAAATACAGGCCTACTGCGGATATGTTTATTCTTTTGGCCCTGTCATGGGATGTGGCCGCTTCATATCCACAGTATGGTAAAAATACAGGATTTTTCTCTAATTTTCCGTTGATGGGCTCCATAATTGTGGCACTTTATCGTTTATTACCTTGGAATTTCAAGGAATAAAGCATCATCCCGTTCCTGCGGAACAGCCTCCTTCTTTATTTTTATTAGGAAAATCCGATGGTTTTGCAATAAAATACTATCCAACGCATCGTTTTCGCATCCTTTCCACATACCAAATGATAAAAATTTTCTGTTTTCAACATATCAGAAAGCGTTTCCTTAAGAATCCGTCTGTAAGCGAACCGCATTCTGTATGATTCGATGAGAAAGTACCTTCTTCCCGTGAGAACGGCGGCCCAACATCTCATTGACAATCATTCCTAATGAGATTATCGGTTGCGCCAAACGGTACAAAGCCGAACAGCCACAAGGACACGGGATACGAGATATGTACGCCAACCAAAGAAACAGCCTCTCACCCACATGGCATATGCTGCTCATGGGTCTGATGAGTGTTATCCTGTTCTTTGGCGGGATGCTTACGTCCAATACCCACCCCGTGCCCATCATCGACAACCTCCCCAACGAGGGGTTGCTGCGCCCCACGTCATTGCTGCCGTGGGAGTCCATTGAGCTGTCCGAAACGCGTTTCTTGTTCCGCCACGAGGAAATGCAGGAGGTCAAGAGCCCGCCGCGCCCGAACCAGCCCACACCGCGCAACCTTCTGGCGCGCCACCGTGGCCTCCAGACATTTACGGCGGCTTCGCCCACACCCACCTTTGCCGAACGGATTCGCGCTGGCCATGAAAAGGCCTTCCTCCCCTATACGGGATGGGACGGCCCCGTCTCCTTCGCCCTGCCTCCTCCCCTGAGCGTCTGACCGCGGCGCGACGCCTCCCGGCGGCTCGTCCCTCCGTTCCCTGCTGACAAACGGGGCTCCTTTGAAAAGGCGTTCCTGTCTCCTGTACCTCAAAAAAGGTACTAAGCCCGGTGACGCAGCAGTCGGCCCCGTGGATCATACTGCCAGTGCGTCCGACGCCACGCCGCATAGGTGCGCCCTCCTCAACTGTTTGTTCCAACAAACAGTTTTAGGGCACGGATAGCGATGAAGGATCTTTTCCTACAACAACTTCAGCCCATTGACGCGGGCAAGCGGCCCGCGCAAGGCATCCTGACGGATGCAACAGGGGATAACCGTTTCCCTTGAATTCATATATGAGGATTGCCCCTTGAACGATGCCGGAAGGCAGGCGCGAGGGGTTAGAGGATACGATCGCGGCGGAAGCCCGATCGCCATATGTGCCACCTTCACCAACAGAGGTTTCGTATGAACGCTCTTACGGTGGTTTTTGCAGCCTTGTGTATTTTTGCGATAGGGTATCGTTTTTACGGCCTGTTCATTGCAAACAAGGTGCTGAACCTGAATGACGCCCGTGTGACGCCGGCCGTCAAATACGCCGACGGCCACGACTATGTAGATACCAACAAATACGTGCTCTTCGGGCACCATTTCGCCGCCATCGCCGCCGCCGGCCCCCTGCTTGGGCCCGTGCTGGCCGCCCAGTTCGGCTACATGCCCGGCCTGCTCTGGATTCTCATCGGCTGCGTGCTTGCGGGCGGCGTGCACGATATGGTCGTGCTGTTCGCCTCGGTGCGGCACCGTGGTCAGAGCCTCGCCTACATCGCCTCGCAGGAAATCGACAAGACGACGGGATCCATAGCGGCGTGGGCCGTGCTCGCCATCCTCCTGCTGACGCTGGCGGGCCTGTCCATCGCCGTGGTCAACGCCATGCACAACAGCCTGTGGTCCACCTACACCGTGGCCGCGACCATCCCGATCGCCATCATCATGGGCCTGTACATGCAGATCTGGCGCAAGGGCGATGTGCTCGGCGCGTCCATCATCGGTGTGGTCCTGCTTGCCCTGTGCATCCTGACCGGGCCCTATGTCGCCGCCCATCCTGAAACCTTCGGCTGGCTCGACATCGACAAGAAGCCCATGTCCATCCTGATCCCGGTGTACGGCTTCGCCGCGTCGGTGCTGCCCGTGTGGATGCTGCTCCTGCCGCGCGACTACCTGTCCACCTTCCTGAAGATCGGCACCATCGGCGCGCTGGCCCTCGGCATCATGTTCGTCATGCCCGACTTCAACATGCCTGCGTTCACCGAATTCACCAAGGGCGGCGGCCCCATCGTCGGCGGCCCGGTGATCCCGTTCATCTTCATCACCATCGCCTGCGGCGCGCTCTCCGGCTTCCACGCCACCATCGGCACGGGCACCACGCCCAAGATGATCGGCAAGGAACGCGACGTGCTGTTCGTCGGTTACGGCGCCATGCTCGTTGAGGGCTTCGTGGCGATCATGGCCCTGATCGCCGCCTGCGTGCTCGTGCCCGCCGACTACTTTGCCATCAACGCCCCGGCCGACAAGTTCGCGGCGCTCGGCATGTCCGTCGTCGACCTGCCCACGCTGGAAAAGGAAGTGGCCGAAAACCTGATGCACCGCCCCGGCGGTTCCGTGTCCCTCGCCGTGGGCATGGCCCACATCTTCGGCCAGATCCCGTGGATGTCCCACCTCATGAGCTACTGGTACCACTTCGCCATCATGTTTGAAGCGGTATTCATCCTCACCGCCGTGGACGCCGGCACCCGCGTCGGCCGTTTCTTCCTTCAGGAAATGATCGGCAAGGTCATCCCCAAGTTCGGCGACAAGAACTGGTGGCCCGGCATTTTCGTGACCAGCTTCCTGTTCACGGGCGCGTGGGGCTACCTTGTCTACACCGGCGACATTTCCAGCATCTGGCCCCTGTTCGGCATCAGCAACCAGCTCCTTGCCTCGGTCACGCTGCTCATCGGCACGACCATGCTGCTGCGCATGAACAAGACCAGGTATGCGTGGATCACCGCCGCCCCCGGCATCTTCATGACCATCATCACCTTCTGGGCGGGCATCTGGCTGATCCTGTACCAGTACATCCCCACCCAGAAGTACCTGCTCGCCTCGCTGAGCGTATTGGTCATGATCATGATGGGCTTCGTCATCATCGGCACGCTGCGCCGTTGGTCAGTCCTGCTGAAGGAAACCAAGACCGTACGTGACCCCTATGGCGATGAAGTGAAGGAAATCGTACAGGAATAAAGAGAAAACCGGAGAAGGAGCCCGCCTAAAGGGCCGGTTCCTTCCTCCCCTCCAAAGCGGTTAGGGGACGGGGCGGCCATGCGGCATGTACTATGATGCCGTGCGGAAAGCCCCAAAAACAAAATCCCTCGTGACGGGAACGCCACGAGGGATTTTTGCAAGGCTCTGTCATAGCATGTGCTCGTTTCATCGCAACGGCACTGTCAACATACAGCTTTTTCCGGCTTTCCCCTTGGCGGAACCTATGGCTAAGGCATTTTGCCGGTTAGTCCTTTGGAATTTCAAAGAAAAAAGCATCAGCCATTTTCTCCGGCACAGCCTTGCATAATGCCCTGTCATGGCATTTGATTGATGCAATGTTACGCCGATTGACTTCACTGCCTTTTTCAAAGGGATTTGCTGGCGGGCCGCCGATGAAAAGCCCCCTTCAAAATCTGCCTTGAATTGCGTGAAATAGAAGGCTCTGTTATAGGTTGTGGTTGTTTTATCTCCGCAATACGGTGAAAAATACAGCCTTTTTCTCCGGTTTTCTCCTTGACGGAATCCATAGCCAAGGCATGTTGCTGGCCATTTCTTTGGGGCTTCAACGGAAAAAGCATCAGCCGTTTTCCATGACACAGCCTTTTCATTAGATATATCTTTGCCGCTGTCGGCATGGGGCTTGATCCACGGCAGATATTGCCCCGAATGTATGGTATCTTACTATAACCAATAAAAATTTTTTAATTATGCCTTATTGCATATATTAAAAAGTCCTTGACAGGAACTTCTGTTTCAGAAAAGAGTTATATCAACTCATGGAGCTAGTCTGATGATGGATCTAGACAACTGCCCCTGTTCCGGGGTGAACCTGCCGCGGTTCGTGCAGCCGGTGATTTTAGCGGTATTGTCCTCCGGGCCGCTGCACGGCTATCTTGTGGTGCAACGCCTTGCGGAAACAAGCCTTTTCCGCAAGCAGCCTCCAGACGCCACCGGCGTCTACCGGATGCTGAGGAATATGGAGCAGGAGGGTGTGCTGAAGTCGGACTGGGAACTTGAGGGCAGCGGCCCCGCCCGTAAGCGGTACAGGTTGACGGAAAAGGGCGGGCACTGCTTCAACCAATGGATGCGCACACTGACCTCGCATCAGGCTTTCATCGCCAACCTGCTGCTGTTCTTGCAGGACGCGCGCTCCGGGATGCATTCGGAACCATGCCTTATGCCGGAGGATTCCGTTTCCCTGTCTCCACAAGATCTGTTCCGGCCCTCCGGTTCGCTTTTCCCGCCCGCCCCCTGCGGCTGTGGGGCGTCCCAGCCTGCTGCCGGGGCCAGGCCGATGGGCATCTATCCTTTCATTGACGCACTCAAAAACCGGGCGCTGCGCGGTATGGCCGTCTCGCGGGATGAGGTGCTGCGCCTGCTGGCCCTTGCGCCGGACTCAGAGGAAGCGGCTTACCTTGGGCGTGCGGCCAGGGAGGTTGCGCATATCGTGGCCGGCAATGAAGGGCGGGTGTGGAGCGCCATCGGCATCGACTGCCGCCCCTGTTCGATGAACTGCGGGTTTTGCGCGTTCGGTGAAAAGTGGGGCTTGATTGCCGAGCCGCATGAGTGGGACGACGAAGCCGTCATCAAGGCGGCACGGGCTTTTGTGGACGAAGGCGCGTCGTGGGTGACGCTGCGGACAACGGAATTTTATGGGCTCAACCGCCTTTGCGCGCTGGCGAAAAAGGTGCGCGGGGCCGTCCCCGGAGACTACGGGCTGGTGGTGAATACCGGTGAATTCGGGCCGGTTGAGGCACGGGCGATGCCCGCGTCGGGCATAGATGTCGTGTATCACTCCCTGCGGCTTGGGGAAGGTCGGGCGACATGCTTCCGGCCTGAGGATCGCAAGGCTACGCTGGCGGCGGTGCGGGATTCGGATCTCAAGCTGGCGCATCTGGTGGAACCCGTGGGGCCGGAGCACACGGATGAGGAGATCGCGGATGTGCTCATGGAGGCCCTATCCAACGGCGCGGCCTTGAGCGGGGCAATGGCCCGCATCAACGTCAAGGGCACGCCCTTTGAATCGCACGCCCCCCTCCCGGATCGCCGCCTTGCCCAGATTGTAGCGATCACCCGCATCTGCGGGGGCGTGAACGTACCGGACATCTGCGTCCATCCCCCCTGCAAAGAGGCGCTTGAATGGGGCGCGAACGTCGTGGTTGTGGAGACCGGCGCCGTGCCCCGGAATGACGCCGAGTGTTCCGCCGAGTGGCAGGGGTTCACTGTTGCCGATGCCAAGCGGCTTTTCAGGGATGCCGGGTATGTCGTGAAGGGCTAGAGGAATGATTGGAGGGGGGAGGGGAACCCTTCTCCAGAAGGGTTCCCTCTCCCCTCCCCAATATGTTCTTCGTTACTCCGCTTCCCTGCGGATGCGTGCGCCTACGGCGTTGAGTTTGTTTTCGATGCGTTCATAGCCGCGGTCGAGGTGGTAGATGCGCTGTACGGTCGTGGTTCCCTTGGCGGCGAGCCCGGCGAGCACGAGGGAGGCGCTGGCGCGGAGATCCGAGGCCATGACCGGGGCCCCGGTAAGGCGCTGGACGCCGCGTATGACGGCGGTGTGCCCGGAAAGGCGGATATCCGCGCCCATGCGGACGAGTTCCTGCACGTGCATGAACCGGTTTTCAAAAATGGTTTCGCTGATGACCCCGGAACCTTCGGAAAGGCACATGAGGGCCATGATCTGCGCCTGCATGTCCGTCGGGAAGCCGGGGAAGGGCTGCGTGGTCACGTCCACCCCGCGCAGGGCACAGGAGCGGCGGGCCAGAACGCCGTCGGCGGTGGGTTCGATTTCCATGCCCATCTGGCGCATTTTGGCGATCACGGCGTCAAGCTCCTCAAAGGGGCAGTCCGTAAGCAGCAGTTCGCCGTCGGTGATCCCTGCGGCGGCGAGGAGGGTTCCCGCCTCGATGCGGTCGGGCATGATGCGGTAGGTGCACCCTCCGAGGCGCGGGACGCCCTGAATGCGGATGACGCTGGTGCCGTGGCCTTCGATGCGTGCGCCGCAGGCGATGAGGAAGCGGGCAAGATCGACGACTTCAGGCTCGCGGGCCGCGTTTTCAAGGATGGTTTCGCCATCGGCCAGTGCGGCTGCCATGAGCAGGTTTTCCGTGCCGCCGACGGTGGGGAAGTCGAAATGGATGTGCGCGCCGTTGAGCTTGCGGCAGCGGCCGAGGATGTACCCGTCCTCAAGATCGAACCGCGCCCCCATCTTTTCAAGGGCGGACAGGTGCAAATCTACGGGCCGTGCTCCGATGGCGCAGCCGCCGGGCATGGCTACGCGGGCTTCGCCGAGCCGGGCCAGCAGCGGGCCGAGCACGAGCACCGAGGCGCGCATGGTTTTGACCAGTTCATAGGGGGCTTCGGGGTTGAGCGCGCCGGGGGTCACGGTGACCTGCCCGTTTTCAAAGGCGTTCGGACAGCCGAGCAGCTCAAGGAGCTTGAAGGTGGTGCGGATATCCCGCAGATCCGGGACATTGGTGTAGGTCACGGGTTCGTCGAGCAGAATGCTGCCCATGAGGATGGGGAGGGCTGCGTTTTTGGAGCCGCTCACATGCACGACGCCGGTCAGCGGAACGCCGCCTTCGATGATCAGTTTGTCCATGAACTGTCCCTGTATGTGGGCCCGGAAAAGCCGGGTGTTGCCGGTTGGATGGAGGGTGCCCCGCGCAGGGGCGGATGCGGCGCGATCCGCTTGTGGCGCAAACCGTACAGCTTGCCGAAGCTACCGGACGGGACGCAGGCGCGATCCGTTTGCGGAAGCTGGGGAAAGGATATAAGATACTATCGGGTTCCTTGGCTGGTCAAGGAGCATATTCAGGCCCGCCGGGTGCCCCGGAATGCGGAAATCGGAAAAATATTGCGGAAAGGCTTGACGTTAATGTGGCTCTGATATAAAGACCACAGCTGCATGTGGCGGATGTAGCTCAGTTGGCAGAGCATCTGGTTGTGGCCCAGAGGGCCGTGGGTTCAAGTCCCATCATTCGCCCCACTCACTTGTCTTGAAAGACCCTGCTTCGGCAGGGTTTTTTCATTTCTGCCCTCCTTTCCCCGCCATGCCTTCCGGTTTTTCCCCGAAAAGGGACGAAGCGCCGCCCCGTTGCCTATCCGGTGGCGCGGCGGCTCCGCATTCCGTTTTGGCCCTGTCATAGCGCATTGGGGTGATGCCATTTCATATTGCCGCTGGAGGCATCCTAATAAAAAACAGCCGCTGTTGATTGCATTGCGTTTTTTGAAGACGTTTGCTGGTGGGCCCAACGGTGAAGATGCTTTTGCAGCATCTATCTTAACTACATGGAATGAAATGGTAATCTTTTGCTCTGGCAGGGCTTCCTTTCCCCCGCCGCGCCTTCCGGTTTTTCCCCGAAAAGGGACGAAGCCGCCGCCCCGTTGCCTATCCGGTGGCGCGGCGGCTCCACATTCCGTTTTGGCCTTGGCATAGCGCACTGGGTTGATGCCATTTCATATTGCCGCCGGAGGCATCCTATAAAAAACAGCCGCTGTTGATTGCATTACGTTTTTTGAAGGCGTTTGCTGGTGGGCCCAACGGTAAAGATGCTTTTGCAGCATCTATCTTAACTACATGGAATGAAGTGGCAATCTTTTGCTCTGGCAGGGCTTCCTTTCCCCCGCCGCACCTTCCGGTTTTCCCCGAAAAGGGAGGAAGCCGCCGCCCCGTTGCCTATCCGATGGCGCGGCGGCTCCACATTCCGTTTTTTATCATGCGCATCGTTTTTACTCTCCGCATATGATGCGGAGGTTCCGCCGTCCGTGCGCTATGTTATGGCCAATTCCAGCCCCACGGGGCAGTGATCCGAACCATAGACGTTGTTTTCTATCCACGCGTCCCGGATGGCCGAGGCCAATTCCTCCGAAACGAAAAAGTAGTCGATGCGCCACCCGACGTTGTTGACGCGGGCGCGCTGTTTGTAAGACCACCACGAATATTGGTGCGGCTCGTCGCCGTGGACGCGGCGGAAGGTGTCCACATACCCGGCGGCGATGAAGGAATCCACCCAAGCGCGCTCGATGGGCAGGAAGCCGGAGTTTTCCTCGTTGGCCTTGGGCCGGGCGAGGTCGATGGGGCGGTGGGCCGTGTTGAAGTCGCCGCAGACCACGATGGGCTTGGTGCGGCGCAGCTCTTCGGCATGGGCAAGGAACGCGTCGTAATAGCCCATTTTATAGGCCAGCCGCCCGTCGTCCTTGGTTCCGTTGGGAAAGTAGACATTGAAGAAATGGAACGCGGGGTATTCGATATGCAAAAGGCGGCCCTCCCCCTGATAACGGGGATCGGGGAGCTCGCGGTGTACGGCGAGCGGTTCGAGGGCGGCCTTTGGGCGCGAGAAGACCGCGACGCCCGAATAGCCCTTCTTGACCTGTGAGGCCAGCCATTCGGCATTCCAGCCTTCGGGGTTGCGGTGTTCTTCGGCGATCTGCGCGGGGTCGGCCTTGGTTTCCTGAAGCGCCACCACATCGGCGTCGGTGGTGGCGAACCAGTCCCAGTCGGGCTTGCCGCTCAGGGCGCGGAACCCGTTGACGTTCCATGAAACGAGGCGAATGGTATCCATAGTTTTCTCTTGGCAAAAGGAAAGGGAACCGGTAGGCACGGATCCGGCGGCCTCAGGCTTTCGCCCCCGTATTCGGGGATGTTGCCGGGCTTGCGGGCGCTTCCAGAAAAGCCCGCCCGTGCCTTTTCCGCGGAAGGATTCCATTGCCCGTGCCGATTGTCAAACGCGCTGCGTGCCGGCGGGGCCCGCCTACAACAAGGAAAAAAAGAATGAAGAAGATCCGCTTGCCGTTGCCGGCTTTGCTCCTGCTGTGCCTTGCGGCGCCATCACAGGCGTTTGAGCTGACGATCCTGCATACCAACGATGTCCATGCCATGTACGGCGGGACGACGGAAAACGGGACGGCCTGTTATGCGGCCCGGTGCCCCGGCGGGGCCGGGGGCGGCGTGCGCCTGAAGCAGGCCGTGGATACGGTACGCGCGGCAAAGCCGAATGTGGTGCTCCTTGATGCCGGGGACGAATTTCAGGGGACGCTGTTCTATACGCAGTTCAAGGGTGACGTGGCGGCGGAGATGCTTGACGCCTTGGGCTATACGGCCTTCACGCCGGGGAACCATGAGTTCGATGACGGCTGCGGCGAGTTCAGGCGTTTTGCGGAGCGGACGCGCGTTCCCGTGCTGGCCGCCAACCTGACGCTTCCGCCCGTATCCGGGGGCAGGCCGCTCACGCGCCCGTGGATTGTCGTGGAACGCCAAGGCCGCAAGATCGGCATTGTGGGGCTGGCCAACGAGGAAACGCCTTCCCTTGCCTCCCCCTGTAAGGAAGCCCGGTTCAGCCCGGCGGAAACGGCCTTGCGCGAAGCGGCCGCGTCGCTCCGGGCGCAGGGGGTGGACATCATTATCGCACTGACCCATCTGGGGCTGGACGCCGACTGCGCCCTTGCGGAGCGGGTGGAGGGCGTCGATGTGTTCGTCGGCGGGCATACGCATTCCCTGCTTTCCAATACGGACCCCAAGGCCGCCGGGCCGTACCCCATTGTGAAGCGTTCCCCGTCCGGGGAGCCCGTGCTGATCGTGACGGCGGCGTCCTCCTGCAAGCTGCTTGGGCATATTACGGTGGATTTCAACGACGCGGGCGTTGCACGGCGCTGGAGCGGCGAACCCATTGTTCTGGATGGCCGGAACGTCGCCGTTCCGCCTGATGCGGAGCTTTCCGCCCGGCTGGAGGGCTATGCCGCCCGGCTGCGGTCGCTCATCGGACAGCCCGTAGGCAAGATTCTGCTTGCCGGGGACACGGGCGGGAGGCAGGTTGACCTTGAGGAAGATGCCCATCTCTGCCGCGTGCAGGAATGTTTGTCCGGCGACGTCCTTGTGGATTCCCTGCTCTGGGGGGCACGGGATAGCGGCGCGTCCATCGCCTTGTCCGTGGGCGGTTCCGTGCGTTCCCCCCTGCATACCGGCGTGGTCACGATGGGCGACCTGCTGACGGCCATGCCGTTCGACAACACCCTTGTTGTCGGCGACCTGACCGGAAAACAACTGGCTGAAGCGCTTGAACATGGGGCGTCCGGTTACGAAAGCGGGGCGGGGCGGTTTCTTCAGGTCGCGGGGCTCACGTATTCGGTGGAACCCGCGAAACCGGCGGGACAGCGCGTTTCCGCCGTGTCCGTCCGCACAAAGGCGGGCGGCTGGGAACCTCTGCGCCCGGAAGCGGTATACCGCGTCGTCACGGTGGACTATGTGGCTGAGGGTGGTGACGGTTTCGCCGCCTTCAAGAAAATACGATGGCAGTACACGGGCCGCGCCCATAGCGAATGCCTGCGCGACTATATCGCCAAGGCCCCCGTGGAGGTCGGCCCCGGAGGACGGATTCAGGTTCTCCGTTGACGAAACGGGAAACGGTATTCCCGCCGGGGAGAGGGCCTTTGGGGGACATCCGCCGGACGGCCCCTCCTCCCGATGCAGAGGCATTCGCTTTTACAATGAAAGCTGCATTTCAACTGTCTGAAATGCAAAATGAATTTTTTAGAAAGTCATCGAAAGGGCGAATGTCTCCCGGTACAGCCCGTCTTCCTTTTCGGGGCTGTGCCATAAAAATGGTTGATGCTTTTTTCTTGGCTGTGCCATAGGAAGCGGCTGATGCTTTATTTCCTGAAATTCCAAAGGAATAACCGATAAAATGCTCCGATTATGGAGCCCGTCAGCGGAAAAATTGGGGAAAAAGCCTCTATTTTCAGCATCCTGCTGAAACAAAACAACCTGATCCCCTGACAGAGCCTTTTTCTTTGAGGCTCGGTTCAAGTTTACGGTTGATAAAGAGAAGTACGCTCCTTTAACCGCCGGAGACGCGAGCGTCAGCGAGCTTTGAAGACGTCCCCCGCCGCATGGCAATGCGGCATGAAGGGGGTGAGGAGCGGCGAAATGTCTCGCGAAGCGCGGTCGAGAGCGGCGAAGCCGCGCGAGACGAAGCGCCGTCAGCCGTTGCCGGAGGGAGCCTTTCACCGCGCTGGAAGTGCGGCCGTCTCCACGGCAGAGAATGTTCCGCTGAAACAGGGGCAGATGAACGACCTCTGATTGCCGTATCAGCCGGAAACTTTAACACAGCCTTCTTTGAAGCCCCAAAGGAATAACCAGCAAGATGCCTTAGCCGCATATCCCGCCAATGGGAAAACTGGAGAAAAAGGCTGTATGTTCACCGCACTGTGGAGATGAAACGACCGCATGCCATGACAGAGCCTTCTCTCTCTCTCTCTCTCTCTCTCTCTCTTCTCTACGCTCCCTTGCATCGGCCACCCGCCAGCGGCTCCTTCCGCCGAAAGCGGACGGTGCGCATCCTGTTTTCCGGCTTTGCCCGGCCTTTCGGTCTTCCCTTTGGCGCACCGCCACGAAATCGTCACAATCACGCCGTATATCCAGCGTATCGCTCTGTCAGAAGAGGTTCTCGGCACATGACGAAACGCATGATCGCCGCCCAGCTTTCCCTTGGGGCGCTGCTCCTCGTGCTGGTGGCGCTGATGGAATCCTATACCGATTGGGATATGGCGGCCCAACGCCTGTGGTTCGATTCCGCCGCGCATGAATGGATGGTATCCAACGCGCTCCACGCCCGGCTGACGTGGTTTTTCTACGATGGCCCTAAAATCCTGCTGGTGGCTCTCGGAATAGCCTGCATCGCCGGGGTGCTTGGCGGCGCACGGTGGAACCTGCCGACGGAATGCCGCAGGGGGTGTCTGTTGCTGCTCCTCAGCCTGTCCCTTGTCCCGATGCTGCTCGGCGGCGCAAAGCAGTTCACCAATGTCTATTGCCCCAGGCAGATCGAGGCGTTCGGGGGCGAATACGTCCATCAGGGCGTACTGGAATGCCGGAACCCCGCCAATGAAGGCCGTTCCCCCGGCAGGTGCTTCCCGGCGGGGCACGCTTCGGGTGGTTTTGCGCTCATGATGCTGTTCTTTTGCTTCCGGTCGCGTCGGGCACGGTGGGCCGGCCTGGGGGCCGGGCTTGCCGCGGGCTGGTACATGGGATTCTACCAGATGCTGCGGGGGCAGCATTTCCTCTCGCATACGCTGTTCACAATGATCGGTGCATGGATGATCATCCTGCTTGTCACATGGGCGCTGCGTAGTTTTTCTCTTAACAGGTTTAAGTATAAATATTTGTCCTGACCTTCTCCCCCGGTTGTCATGGAATCGTAACAGTTCATATGCCACAACGCACTCTCCGAACAGGATACTTTCCTTTAAGAGAGGCTCCATCATGCATGCGTTTCTGGATGCCGTCCGCTACCTTGTGCGGCGGCTGCTTCCCTTCATAGGCATATACTTTTTCGCGGAGCTTATGGAACTTTCCATACTGGCCCTGCGGGAATCCTCCAACCTGCATTTGTCGCTGAAAGGCCTTCTGGTTTCCTTCCCGGTCTGGGTGGGGACGACGATGGTTTCCTGCCTTTTCTCAATCCTGCCCATGCTGGCGTATCTGCTGATCCTGCCCCGGAAGCGGCACGGCGGACGGTGGGACAGGCGGCTTTCCATCGCCTTTTTCTTCCTGTTCACGGCGGGAAATTTGTTTGAGGAAGTCGCGGAGCTGTTGTTCTGGGACGAATTCACTTCCCGCTTCAATTTCGTGGCGGTGGACTATCTTGTCTATACGAATGAAGTGATCGGGAATATCAGGCAGTCCTATCCCGTAGCCTTGTTTTTGGGCGGGATCACCGTGGCGGCGGGAGTCATTACGCTGTTGGCCCGGCGCTGGCTTTCCACGGCGCGTACCGCGCCGCGGCTCCCCATGCGTTTTACCGCCGCGGCCCTGCTCGTCTTGTGCGCGTGCTCGCTCAATGTGGTCAACTTTATGGATATATCTGAAGATACCGGCGATCGGTATCTCACCGAGCTGTCCAAGGACGGGCTGTACAGCCTGTTCCATGCGTTTTTTTCCAACGAGCTTTCCTACAACGACTTTTACCTGATGCGCCCTGATGCGGATACCGTGGCGACGCTGGCCCCTTTGATGGCCTCGGATGCCCGTCGGGTGGGCGATCCCGCGTCGCTGGCCTATGAGGTGACGCCGCATGAAAAGGAAATCCGGGCGAATGTGATCATTGTGCTCATGGAGAGCATGGGTTCGGAATTTTTCAGCGAATTCCGCGATGATGGGAAAAAGCTGACTCCAGAGCTGGAAAAGCTGGCTTCCGAGTCGCTCTATTTCAGCCATGTCTATTCGACGGGAACCCGTACCGTCCGGGGCATCGAAGCGCTCACGCTGGCGCGCCCGCCCCTGCCGGGCATGCCCATCGTGCGGCTGCAGGGCAACGACAACCTGCGCGGCATCTGGAGCGTGTTCCGTGAGCGCGGGTATGACACCAAATGGATTTACGGCGGCTACGGCTATTTCGACAACATGAACGCCTATTTCGCCGGGAACGGGTTCACCGTGGTGGATCGGACGGTGATGCAGCCGGAAGAGATCACGTTCTCGAATATCTGGGGCGTGTGCGACGAGAACCTTTTTGCCCGCGCGATCAAGGAGGCGGACGCTTCCCATGCGGCGGGCAAGCCGTTCTTCAACTTCGTGCTGACGACTTCAAACCACCGCCCATACACCTATCCCGATGGAAAGATTTCAATTCCATCCAAGTCGGGACGCAGCGGCGGGGTCATGTATGCGGATTACTCCATCGGCAGGTTCATGGAAGAGGCCCGCAAGCATCCGTGGTTTGACGATACCGTGTTCGTGTTTGTGGCGGATCACGGGGCGAGCAGTTCCGGGCGCGAGGAGATCAAGCAGGGGAACCATCACATTCCGCTTATCATCTACGCGCCGAAGTTCATCAAGCCGGAGCGCCGCGATCAGCCGATCAGCCAGATCGACGCCGTGCCGACGCTGCTTTCCCTGCTCCATTTCAAGTACACGGGCCAATTCTACGGCATGAATGCGCTCGATCCCGGCTATGTGTCCCGCCTGTTCCTGAGCAATTATCAGAAGCTGGCCTACGTCAAAGGCAACGAGACGGTGATCATGCGGCCCGTCCGCGGGGTGCATTTTTACCGTGACGGGCGGCAGATCGGTTCCGCCGCGGCCGCAAAGCCGCAGGACAGGGTAAAGGCCCCCGACGCCTCGTTACAGCAGGTGCTTGACGAGGGCATCAGCTATTATCAGCACTCCGCCCGCTGGCGGGAATTTTTGAAGGAGGAGTGAGGGGGAGGAGTGGAGAGGTGAGGGAGATTGGGGAGGGGGAAGGGCCCCTTTTGGAAAAGGGCCCCTTCCCCCTCCCCAAACCCCACCCCCATC
>ENA-UEQE01000467-UEQE01000467.1-human-gut-metagenome-genome-assembly--contig:-NODE-467-length-34959-cov-7.761281_pt1 | contig 34959 bp, 26 predicted proteins | sample MGYA00242934_ERZ507935 | MGnify/ENA primary metagenome ERZ507935 (study PRJEB26167, sample SAMN06115423) | human gut metagenome | host: Homo sapiens | place: China:Anhui | collected 2015-03-30 | study... | reverse complement strand
TTGGTGGGTCGTGCAGGATTCGAACCTGCGACCAATTGATTAAAAGTCAACTGCTCTACCAACTGAGCTAACGACCCGAGTGGTGGGTGATGACGGGATCGAACCGCCGACCCCCTCCTTGTAAGGGAGGTGCTCTCCCAGCTGAGCTAATCACCCCCGCTGTGTGGAGTCGCATTATAGGGAGAGTTGAAAATGAGTCAACGCCTTTTCTAAAGAATTCGTTCGTTCGTCGTAAAATTAAACAAAGCGATCGCGAAACCGGCGCCATAGCATGATTTATAAACAAAAATGGCAAACCGTGACGTTCCGATGGGAACAACATTGAGGAATCAGCCCACGGTGTTAGAATATTGACCCATAATTTCCACCGGACATTGCCGGCTATCGGCATCTTTATTAAACGTAAGGCCAATTCATGAAAATCAAAACTCGCTTCGCGCCAAGCCCAACCGGCTATCTGCACGTTGGCGGTGCGCGTACTGCTCTCTATTCCTGGCTTTTTGCCCGTAACCACGGCGGTGAGTTTGTGCTGCGTATTGAAGACACCGATCTCGAACGCTCCACCCCGGAAGCAATTGAAGCCATCATGGATGGCATGAACTGGCTGAATCTGCAATGGGACGAAGGCCCCTATTTCCAGACCAAACGTTTCGATCGTTATAACAACGTAATCGATGAGATGCTGGAAGCCGGTACCGCTTACAAATGCTATTGCTCGAAAGAACGTCTGGAAGCGCTGCGCGAAGAGCAGATGGCGAAGGGTGAGAAGCCGCGTTACGATGGCCGCTGCCGCCATAGCCACGAGCACCATGCTGACGATGAGCCGTGCGTCGTGCGTTTCGCCAACCCGCAGGAAGGTTCGGTTATTTTTGACGATCAGATCCGCGGACCTATCGAGTTCAGCAACCAGGAACTGGACGATCTGATCATTCGCCGTACCGATGGTTCCCCGACCTATAACTTCTGCGTGGTGGTAGATGACTGGGATATGGCGATCACTCACGTGATCCGCGGCGAAGATCATATCAACAACACGCCGCGCCAGATCAACATCCTCAAAGCGCTGAATGCGCCGGTGCCGGTTTATGCGCACGTGTCGATGATCAACGGCGATGACGGTAAAAAACTTTCCAAGCGCCACGGCGCAGTGAGCGTGATGCAGTATCGCGACGACGGCTACCTGCCGGAAGCGCTACTCAACTATCTGGTGCGCCTGGGCTGGTCTCATGGCGATCAGGAGATTTTCACTCGCGAAGAGATGATTGAGTTCTTCTCGCTGGGCGCGGTGAGCAAATCCGCCAGTGCCTTTAACACCGATAAACTGCTGTGGTTAAACCATCACTATATCAATACCCTGCCGGCGGAGTATGTGGCAACGCATCTGCAGTGGCATATCGAGCAGGAAAATATCGACACTCGCAACGGCCCGCAGCTGGCTGAGCTGGTGAAACTGCTGGGCGAGCGTTGCAAGACGCTGAAAGAGATGGCCCAGAGCTGCCGCTACTTCTATGAAGAGTTCGCTGAATTCGATGCCGACGCCGCGAAAAAACATCTGCGTCCAGTGGCGCGTCAGCCGCTGGAAGTGGTTCGCGATAAGCTGGCGGCGATTAGCGACTGGACGGCGGAAAACGTCCATCACGCGATTCAGGCAACTGCTGATGAGCTGGAGGTGGGGATGGGTAAAGTCGGTATGCCGCTGCGCGTGGCGGTTACCGGGGCAGGGCAATCTCCTGCGCTAGACGTTACTGTCCATGCTATCGGTAAATCCCGTAGCGTAGATCGTATCAATAAAGCGCTGGCTTTTATCGCTGAACGCGAAGGCCAGGCGTCCTGACGGCGTCGCAGCTGAAACAACGGCAGGTTACCCTGCCGTTTTTTTTGTCTGTTATTCCGGACTGGCGATGCCGAGGCGGGCAAGAAAACCGCTAATCCCTTCCCGGGCCAGCAGATCGCGGAGCTGCAGCTGTTCTGCCGGAGTCATCAGCTGTAGGGTTTCCGTGATTTGCCGCCAGATCGCGTCTGCCTCATTGACCAGGTATGCACCTGGCGATTCCGCGAGATGATTGTCGGTAAGCAGATGGCGTCTGGCAGGGATGTTGGTCAGAAACTCGCGTACCGGTTGGTCGATAACCACCAGTCGCGCTCGCCCCCCTTTAACGCCGGGTATTGCTTCGGTGCGCCATTGTTTCTCGCGAACCCAGCGATTGATCGTTTGTCTGGCCAGCCCCAGGCAGTCGGCAAGCTCTGCGGGCGTCATTTTATCTTTCAGTTTCATCATGGTTTACCGATCGCGGATCCCTAACCGAAGCAGTAACCCGGTGATCCCCTCGCGCAGCAACAAAGACATAAGCTGCTTCTGCTCGCTGGGGGTGAGTTCTTTACTGAGGGTCAGCAGCAGCGATTCCAGATCGCTATCATGGGGAGAATAGATGCCGGGCGTCTCCGCCACCCGCTGGGCGCTGCGGATAAACTCCCTGACTTGCTCATTGACATGGACCAGGCGCGCTTTGCCGCCCTGGACGCCAGGTCGCGGAGAGGTTTGCCAGCCTTCTTTCCGCACCCACTTATTGATAGTTTGCCGACTGTAGCCGGTTAGATGGGCAATTTCTTCAGGTGTCATTCGTTCCTTGAGCATACTATTTCCTGAGTAAATGTATGGGAATTAGCTGCCCATGTTATAGCATCCTTTTACGTGAAAAGGTGACCTGTTTAACTTCTGACTGCGATAAGGCTCGCAATGTCAGCAAGTTGCCTGCTTTTTCAGCGATTGAATTGCGAAGGATAATTTTGCCGTTGACACCTGAGCGAGGAATTCATATTATGCCGCCCGTCAACACGACACGCTTTACGTTACGGGGCTATAGCTCAGCTGGGAGAGCGCTTGCATGGCATGCAAGAGGTCAGCGGTTCGATCCCGCTTAGCTCCACCAAAATTCAGAACCCTCGCTTCGGCGGGGGTTTTTGTTTTTAGCGGGTTTCATGTAAAGCACTTTCTGGTTACGTCAGTTAATCTCCAGCAATTAAAATCGAAAGTAATTTCAGACTATTTCCTGATAATTCGCCTTGCCTGCCCTAAATAAGCAACATAACATTTCCCCCATTAAACGTGATGAGGTTTCTGGAGTTTTAATTAACAATAATGCTTGATAAAATTAACATTAATATCAAAAAAACTCTATTGGCCTTTATCATTTGTTTAGTCGCTATTCCGCTGGCTCGTTTTATTTCACCGCAAACGATAATTGACGGCAACCTTATTTATATTGCCTGGCTGCCAATCAGCGTGATGTTTTCTGTTATTTTTATCTTTGGCCGCTATGCAATTGCGCCATTAATTCTCGCGTTTGCCATCACCAATAGTTTTCTCATTAAATTAACGCTGCCGCAGGCGTTTATCTTACTTTTTTGTCAACTGTTCGCCGTGTTTGTCTCCTGCGCTATTCTGCGACTGTTGGTGGGGAAGCGCTGGCGCTGCGGTCCAACGGCAAAGCATATGGGGGCGCGGATCTTCTGGGGCGGCTTCTTCGCGCCGGTGCTCCTGAAAATCACCATGTATCTCGCCGGACAATATTTTGCGTTTCCATTAGCTATTACCAGTTACTTTGGTAGTATGCCGTTGATTTATACTGTAATAGATATCCAAAGTTTAATCAGTGCGGCATTAATTTTTACGACGTTTCTTTATTATCCAATGCGGATGATTATCAGTCCGCGCTACGCCCGACGTTTCTGGCAGCAGGAATGTTTACCGTGGCTGGCACCGCAATATCGCTCCTTTACCCTATATTGGTTTATCGCGTTGGCGGTGATATTAACGCTATTGTGTGCGCCGTATCAGTCTGAATTTATTGCCGGTTATTTAGTTCCGGTTATTTTTATTGTCTACTTTATCGGTATCAGTCGAATAGGCCATGCGCTATTGCGTATTTCATGGTCTGTCTCGGCCTTTTTGCTGGTGGTATATAACAAAAACTTTCTCCAGGGGGTGCAAAGCGAGTATTCACTCTCCTTTGTGCTGTCGGTTCTGATCTCCTTTACTATCTGTTTGTTTTATATGGCCGACATCTATGCCCGCAGCGACCGCAACAAACGCCGCTGGCGTAGCCAGGCGGAAGAGGATCCGCTGACCGGCTTGCCTAACCTGCGCGCGCTGGAGAGCCATTTACAGAGCTGTCCTCAGCAGGCTATCTGCAGCCTGCGTATTGATAATCTCGACTTTCTCAGTCGGCATTATGGTCTGATGATGGGGGTGGACTGTAAACGGCAGATTATTCGGGCGCTGCAACCGCTGCTGGGAGCGGCGGATAAAGTCTTCCAGGTACCGGGCAGCGAACTGATCCTCGTGCTTGATGGACCGGAGCCGTCGTCCCGCTTGAACCATATGGTCGCGGTCCTCAACCACAAAAAGTTCAGCTGGCACAATCAGCCGCTGGATTTGGAGTTTGGCGCGGCCTGGGGCCGCGATGACGGCCAGGGTGAGGGACTTTACCAGATGCTGGGCCAGCTAAGCTGGCTTTCCGAACAGGCGGGCAGTGAACGTCGGGTGCTGGCGCTGGACGAGGAGCAGGATCTGGTGGTGGATCAAACTACCGAGCAGGTGCGCCTCCTTATGCGCGTCAAGCAAGTGCTCAAAGATCGCGCGCTGATGCTCTATGCGCAACCGATTCAGAATCCGGAGGGGGAGGGTTATCATGAGATCCTCACGCGCATGCGCTGTGGCGATAGCGTCATTATGCCCGACCGATTCATTCCGCTGATTGTGCAGTTTAACCTCAGCCAACGTTTTGACATGCTGGTGCTGGAGACCTTGTTCAGTATGCTCCATAAGCATCCCGGCCAGCGCTTCTCGGTCAACCTGCTGCCTGCAACTCTGATGCAAAAGAACAGCGCAGGGCAGATTATCGCGCTGTTTCAACGCTATAGCGTCTCGCCAGAACTTATAACTATTGAGGTGACCGAAGAGCAGGCCTTCTCTAATGCGGACACCAGTCGGCAAAATCTTGAAGCGTTGCGCGCGTTTGGCTGCGCCATCGCTATTGATGACTTTGGCACCGGCTATGCGAACTATGAACGTCTGAAACATTTACAGGCCGATATCATTAAGATTGACGGCTGCTTCGTCCGCGACATCCTCATGGACCCGCTGGACGCCATCATGGTGAAATCGATTGTCGAGATGGCGCGGGCGAAACAGATGAGCGTGGTGGCGGAATATGTCGAAAGCGAACCGCAAAAAGCGCGCTTGCTGGAGCTGGGCGTGAATTATCTGCAGGGTTATCTGATCGGTAAACCACAGCCGCTGGGTGAATGACGGGCAAAAAAAAGCCGGGCATTGCCCGGCTCAGATGACTGACGTGTGTTACAGAACCAGCGCCGCAATCGAGGCGGACAGCACGCTAACCAGCGTGGAGCCGTACACCAGCTTCAGACCGAAGCGAGAAACTACGTTGCCCTGTTCTTCGTTCAGACCTTTGATCGCCCCGGCAATAATGCCGATAGATGAGAAGTTGGCGAAGGAGACCAGGAAGATAGAGATAATGCCTTCCGCGCGCGGGGAGAGCGTCGAGGCAATTTTCTGCAGATCCATCATGGCGACGAATTCATTGGAGACCAGTTTGGTAGCCATAATACTGCCCACCTGCAGCGCTTCGCTTGCCGGCACACCCATCACCCAGGCAACCGGGTAGAAGATATAGCCGAGGATACCCTGGAAGGAAATGCTATAGCCGAACCAACCGGTCACGGTGGCGAACAGGGCATTCAGCGCCGAGATCAGCGCGATGAAGCCGATCAACATCGCCGCCACGATAATCGCGACTTTAAAACCTGCCAGAATATACTCGCCCAGCATCTCGAAGAAGCTCTGACCTTCGTGCAGATTCGACATCTGCAGATTTTCTTCGCTCTCTTCCACGCGGTAAGGGTTAATTAATGACAGAACGATAAAGGTGCTGAACATGTTGAGCACCAGCGCCGCAACGACATACTTTGGCTGCAGCATGGTCATGTAAGCGCCTACGATGGACATGGACACGGTGGACATCGCCGTCGCCGCCATGGTGTACATGCGGTTGCGCGACATTTTGCCGAGAATATCTTTATACGCGATAAAGTTTTCCGACTGGCCGAGGATCAACGAGCTCACGGCGTTGAAGGACTCCAGCTTGCCCATGCCGTTAACTTTCGACAGGACGGTACCGATCGCGCGAATGACAATCGGCAGGATACGAATATGCTGCAAAATGCCGATCAAAGCCGAAATGAAGACGATAGGGCACAAAACTTTGAGGAAGAAGAAGGCCAGGCCTTTATCGTTCATGCCGCCGAACACGAAGTTTGTCCCTTCGTTGGCAAACCCGAGGAGTTTTTCAAACATCTCGGAAAATCCTTTCACAAAACCCAGACCAATATCGGAGTTGAGGAAGAACCAGGCCAGCAGGACTTCAATGACAAGCAGTTGAACAACATAACGAATACGGATCTTTTGGCGGTCATGGCTGACCAACAGGGCCAGTATAGCCACCACAACGATCGCGAGGACAAAATGCAAGACGCGGTCCATAGTTGCTCCAAATATGAGGCAGGTTAAATTTCCGTGCACATTCTATGCAACGGCTTTAAAGAAAACGAGATCAATTGCACACTATTGCAAGGAACTGTGACCAATGGCAAAAATAGTGATCCAACATCCACTTTTGTTATGTTACGTAAAGGTTTTAAAAGTTGCATTCTTGTACTACTCTTAATAGCGGGCTGGATCTCGTTTTCTGACGCCCGTATTCCATTTCCGGCCAGCTATTGTTCCCTTCTATCACAGCAATCATTATCTCCATTCTAAATGAACTTGATAATCATTCGCATTTTGATAGCATGAAACATAGCAAAGGCTATATTTCCAGAGGCAGAAGATGACTAGCAGTCGCGTTGAGAATAGCAGTAGTCGCGCCGCGCGCAAGGTGAAGCTCGCCTTAATGGGCCCGGCTTTCGTCGCTGCCATTGGCTATATCGATCCGGGTAATTTCGCCACTAACATTCAGGCCGGCGCCAGCTTTGGCTACCAGCTGCTGTGGGTCGTGGTGTGGGCTAACCTGATGGCGATGCTGATCCAGGTGCTTTCTGCCAAACTGGGCATTGCCACCGGCAAAAACCTGGCCGAGCAGATCCGCGACCATTACCCGTGTCCTGTTGTCTGGTTTTACTGGGTACAGGCGGAAATTATCGCTATGGCCACCGATCTGGCTGAATTTATCGGCGCCGCAATTGGCTTTAAGCTGGTGCTCGGCGTGTCGCTTCTGCAGGGGGCGGTGCTGACCGGGGTGGCGACTTTTCTGATCCTGATGCTGCAGCGGCGCGGGCAAAAACCACTGGAGAAGGTGATCGGTGGATTGTTGCTGTTTGTCGCCGTGGCCTATGTCGTGGAGTTGATCTTTTCCCAGCCCGCGCTGGCTCCTCTGACGAAAGGGCTGGTGATCCCCACGCTGCCCAACGGGGAGGCGGTATTCTTAGCCGCCGGGGTACTGGGGGCGACCATTATGCCGCACGTTATCTACTTACATTCCTCGCTTACCCAGCATCTGCATGGCGGAACGCGAAAAGAACGCTATAACGCGACCCGCTGGGATGTGGCGATCGCCATGACCATTGCCGGGTTCGTCAATCTGGCGATGATGGCGACCGCTGCGGCGGCATTCCACTTTAATGGCCATACCGGCGTCGCCGATCTCGATCAGGCCTACATGACGCTGGAGCCGCTGCTGAGCCACGCGGCGGCGACCATCTTTGGCCTCAGCCTGATTGCCGCCGGTTTATCGTCGACCGTGGTGGGCACTCTGGCAGGTCAGGTCGTTATGCAGGGATTTATCCGCTTTCATATTCCGCTGTGGTTTCGCCGGGCGATCACCATGCTGCCGTCGTTTGTCGTCATTCTGCTGGGGCTGGATCCTACGCGCATCCTGGTAATGAGTCAGGTGTTGCTCAGCTTTGGCATTGCGCTTGCCCTGGTGCCGCTGCTGATATTTACCAGCAATGCGAAGCTGATGGGGGACCTGGTGAATACCCGTTGGGTGAGAGGCATCGGCTGGGCGATAGTCGCTATTGTGGTGAGCCTGAACGGCTGGTTAATAGTGGGGTCGCTGCTCGGGGTGGATTAATTGATTCCTGATGCTGAATAAAGTAAAGGGGAGCCGATGGGCTCCCCTTTTCGTTTGTTAGTGATGGCCATGTCCATGACCGTGACCGCGCCCACCCGGGCCGCGTCCCCAGCCGCCGCGGTGGTCATCGCGGTCGTTCCAGCCAGCACGATAGCCGCGCTCCCAGGCTTTATCTCTGCCTTTGTACCAGCCTTTGTGCCAGCCGTTGTCATGACGATGCCAACGGTTATCACGCCATTCATAGTGACGACGCCAGTAATCACGGTCGCGCCAGCTGCCACCGTCCCAGTAGTTACCGTAATTGTCACGATCGCCTATTTGTAATTTTACCGACGGCAGCAGGGTGATTTCACCAGCGTTAGCGACCAGTGGCCCTGCGGCCAGCAGTACTGCTGCCAGAATCAGTGACCTGAACATACTCTTCTCCTTCACGATCGGGGCCGTAAGCGGCCTGTTAACCTGATATTACGGGTCGGTAAAGACCCGCCGCATCGGACGAACTCCGAAAGCGCAGGAAAGAGCACTTTTTGCTAAAGTAACATTTGCTTTACAGCGCAAGGATGGCGTCGATGGCCGCGCACTCCTCGGTGGTGAAATGGCGATTCTGCAGCATGCCGACGGCATCATCCAGTTGCGCGGTTTTGCTGGCGCCGATCAGCACTGAGGTGACTTTCTCTTCGCGCAACACCCAGGCCAGCGCCATTTGCGACAGCTTCTGCCCACGCGCTTCCGCCTGCCTGTTAAGCTGACGAATTTTTTCTAATCGGGCTGGAGTCAGTTGCTCCGGCTGCAGAAAACGACTGCTGCTGGCGGCGCGCGAGTCGGCCGGAATGCCGTTGAGATAGCGGTCGGTAAGTTGCCCGCCGGCCAGCGGTGAAAACGCTATGCTTCCAATCCCTTCCGTCTGCAGAAAATCCAGTAGTCCTTCTTCCACGCCGCGTTCGAACATCGAGTAGCGAGGCTGGTGGATGATGCAGGGGGTGCCGAGGTCGTTAAGGATCTTCACCGCCTCCCGCGCCTGGGCCAGAGGATAGTTGGAGATCCCGACATATAGCGCTTTACCCTGACGAACCAGATGATCGAGCGCACGCATCGTTTCCATCAGCGGCGTCTGTGGATCAGGCCGGTGATGGTAAAAAATATCGACGTATTCCAGCCCCATGCGTTTAAGGCTCTGGTTAAGACTGGCTACCAGATATTTTCGCGATCCCCAGTCGCCGTAAGGGCCGTCCCACATCGTGTAACCTGCTTTAGTGGAGATGATTAACTCATCGCGATAAGGCAGGAGCGACTCTTTCAGGATACGGCCAAAGTTGCTTTCCGCCGAGCCCGGCGGCGGCCCATAGTTGTTGGCCAAATCGAAATGGGTTATACCGAGGTCAAAAGCGTGCAGGAGCCTCTGCCGGCTGGTTTCCACTCGCGTTTCATCGCCAAAGTTATGCCACAGGCCAAGGGAAATGGCCGGTAGTTGCAGACCGCTGCGGCCGCAGCGACGGTACTCCATCGTTTGATATCGCGTGGTGCTTGCCTGGTAAACCATTCTTCCTCCGCCGACAAAACAGGGTGTGTATACGTTTACACTAAACAATGTTCTGCGTGGAGTACACTGCTTTTTCTGCGTAATTATTGCTTTACACTGCCATTATCACCTCCCATCTGGACAGGCGGATCGCTTATTCAATACTCAAATTACACCTGCACCAAAATGAGGATAATGGATATGCAACCGACCTACACTATTGGAGATTATCTGCTGGATCGCCTTGTCGACTGCGGTATTGACCGCTTGTTCGGCGTGCCGGGAGATTACAACTTACAGTTTCTCGATCGCGTCATCGCGCACAGCGCCTTGGGGTGGGTCGGCTGCGCCAACGAGCTGAATGCGGCATATGCCGCTGACGGCTATGCGCGCATCAAAGGGGCCGGTGCGCTGCTGACCACTTACGGCGTCGGCGAATTGAGCGCGCTGAACGGCATTGCGGGTAGCTATGCGGAACATATTCCGGTATTGCATATTGTCGGTGCGCCCTCTACCGGCGCCCAGCAGCGCGGCGAACTGCTGCACCATACCCTCGGCGATGGCGATTTTCGCCATTTCGCCCGCATGAGCGAGCAGATCACCTGTAGCCAGGCGCTGCTGACCGCCGGCAACGCCTGCCATGAAATCGACCGTGTGCTGCGCGATATGTTGACGCATCATCGCCCCGGCTATTTGATGCTGCCAGCCGATGTCGCCAGAGCGGCAGCGATTGCCCCAGCCCAGCGCTTGCTGGTGGAGCCCGCTCCGGCGGATGAAAACCAGCTTGCCGGGTTCTGCGAACATGCCAGCCGCCTGCTGCGGAGCAGCCGACGCATTTCCCTGCTGGCGGACTTCCTGGCGCAACGTTATGGCCTGCAGAAGACGCTCCGGGAGTGGGTGGCGAAAACGCCTGTCGCCCATGCGACGATGCTCATGGGCAAGGGATTGTTTGATGAGCAGCAGAGCGGGTTTGTCGGCACCTACAGCGGGATTGCCAGCGCGCCGCAGACCCGGGAGGCGATTGAAAACGCCGACACCATCATCTGCATTGGCACGCGCTTCACCGACACCATCACCGCAGGATTTACCCAACATCTGGCGCGGGAAAAGACTATTGAGATCCAGCCCTTCGCCGTCAGGGTGGGCGATCACTGGTTCAGCGGGGTGCCGATGGATAAGGCTTTGGCCGCGCTGATGACGCTTTCCGCCCCGCTGGCGGCGGAGTGGGCTACACCTCAGATCGTGGCGCCGGAGGCTGAGGAGGGCGCTGAAGGCGAGTTGACCCAGAAAAATTTCTGGGCGACGGTGCAGGGCGCCCTGCGTCCGGGGGATATTATTCTCGCCGATCAGGGGACGGCCGCCTTTGGCATTGCGGCGCTGAAGCTGCCCTCTGAAGCATCGCTGATCGTCCAGCCGCTGTGGGGCTCGATTGGTTTTACTCTCCCGGCCGCCTATGGCGCACAAACCGCGGCGGCGGAGCGGCGGGTGGTGCTAATTGTCGGCGATGGCGCGGCCCAACTGACCATTCAGGAGATGGGCTCCATGCTGCGTGATAAGCAAAAGCCGCTTATTCTGCTGCTGAATAACGAAGGGTATACCGTGGAACGGGCGATTCATGGTCCAGAGCAGCGCTACAATGACATCGCTCTGTGGGACTGGCAGCGGCTGCCGGAAGCCTTCGCCCCTGACGTTGCTTCGCGCTGGCGACGGGTCACTCAGACGTCTGAACTGCGGGAGGCGATGACGGAGAGCATCACCTCCGATACCCTCACTCTGGTAGAAGTGATGCTGCCGAAAATGGATATCCCCGATTTCCTGCGCGCGGTGACGCAGGCCCTTGAGGAGCGAAACAGCCGCGTTTAATCGGTATGCCGTTTGGCAATCATCAACGGTCTCCCGGCCAGCAGCAGCCAGGCCGGGAGCATCACCATACACAACAGCGGCAGCAAAGTCGTATCCGGGACCACCACGGCGGCCATAAACAGGCTCAACCAGCCGTCGCGAGTGACGACCAGCACCATGCCGAGGATCGCGCAGGAAACGGTGATTGCCGCCGGCACCGCGTCAACATGAGCATGCAGCATCAGCCCCAGCGCTACCCCGACGAACACCGCCGGGAAAATTCGCCCGCCGCGAAAGCCGCTGGCTGAGGCAAGAACCAGGGCCGCCAGTTTGACCAGCGCGATAAGCAGAAAATCCGCGGCGGTTAGCGTCTGGCTGAAGGCCAGCTGCTGCATCTCATCCAGCCCTTTAAATAGCGTTAAGGGCCCGCCTATCGTCCCCACGATCCCCAGCAGCAGCCCGCCGATGCCGAGGGTCAGGATTGGATTTTTCAACCGATGCATCAGGGCATGCAGTCGCGGCAGACACCAGACGGCCACCATGCCGACGGCGATAGCGATCAGGGCGACGATAATGCCGCTGAGAATATCAACGAAGCGCATCTGACCATAGTGCGGGATCGGCAGCGAAAAATGGGGATGGAAAAACAGACCCGTCGTCAACGCGCCGGCGGCGGCGGCGAGGAGGGGAGCAAAGAGGCGATCCCACAGTGGCGTATCGTTGCTGCTATTGAGGGTTTGCGAAAAAATCAGCGCGGCGGCAACCGGGGTACCGAAGAGGGCACCGATGGTGCCTGAGGCCGCGAGGATGGTCCAGTCCAGCGAGCTGACGCGCGGAAACAGTCGGGAGCCGACGGCGACAGCCAGCGCGATATTCACCACCATAATCGGATGCTCCGGGCCGAGGCTGACGCCGCCGGCGAGGCCGAGGATCAGTGCGGCCAGGAGTCCGGGCAGCGCGCCGGTGGCAATGGGAGCGCCGATTAACGACTCGGTCGCTGGATCCGGCCCGGCGTGCCCGGGGCTGTAACGAATGACCAGACCCACCGCTATGCCTGTCGCCGTCAGCATGGCGATGATCCACAGCGGGCTGTCGGCGCTCACCCCCAACTGCGCGGGCAGATTGCTCCACAGTACGCGCTGCAGCAGCGCGGCAACCTTCATCGCCACGATCAGGATCAGGCTGCAGGCGATGCCTATCAGGATGGCCGGCACCGACAGGATCAGCATTGTTCTGGCGCGAGGATGGAGCATGGAAATGTCCTTGTAAAAGTGCTGGAGCACTACTTTGCCTTCGTCAGCGGAGACCGTCGATGCAAATGGTGCTGAAACGATAAAGTTAAGGTGACATCTGATATCCGGCGCGTCCTTTACAGGCTACCTTGCATAGATTACAAACTAAATGTGACCTGTGTCGCTAAACAAGGGGCGTCTGCGCGTTGGACGTTGTTGTTAAGCCGCCATGAATTTACAGTGTGCCAAAAGATTTATTTTGACTTTAGCGGAGCCGTAACGGAATGACAAAATTTGCTTTAGTAGGAGATGTCGGGGGGACCAACGCCCGCCTGGCGCTATGTGATCTGGCGAGTGGAGAGATCTCTCGCGCAAAGACCTATTCCGGGCTCGATTACCCCAGTCTGGAGGCAGTGGTGCGCGTCTACCTCGAGGAGCACCAGGTAACGGTCAACGAAGGTTGTATCGCCATCGCATGCCCGATTACCGGCGACTGGGTGGCGATGACCAACCATACCTGGGCTTTCTCTATCGCCGAAATGAAGCGTAACCTCGGCTTTGCCCATCTGGAGATAATTAACGATTTTACCGCTGTTTCAATGGCCATTCCGATGCTGAAAGCTGAGCACCTTATTCAGTTTGGCGGCAGTGCGCCGGTAGCGGGCAAACCGATCGCCGTTTATGGCGCCGGGACCGGGCTCGGCGTGGCGCATCTGGTCCACGTTGATAAGCGTTGGGTCAGCCTGCCGGGCGAAGGCGGTCATGTTGATTTTGCCCCGAACAGCGAAGAAGAAGGGATCATTCTGGAAGAGCTACGCGCCGAGCTGGGGCATGTTTCCGCAGAACGCGTGCTCTCAGGTCCCGGGCTGGTCAACCTGTATCGCGCGATTGTCAAATCGGACGGCCGACTGCCGGAGAACCTGCAGCCGCGTGAGGTGACCGAGCGAGCGCTGGCGGACAGCTGCACCGACTGTCGTCGGGCGCTGTCGCTGTTCTGCGTCATTATGGGACGCTTCGGCGGTAACCTGGCGCTGACCCTCGGGACGTTTGGCGGGGTGTATATCGCCGGCGGCATCGTGCCGCGCTTCCTGGAGTTCTTTAAAGCCTCTGGTTTCCGCGGCGGTTTTGAAGACAAAGGCCGTTTTAAAGCTTATGTTCAGGATATCCCGGTTTACCTGATTGTGCATGATAACCCAGGCCTGCTGGGCTCCGGCGCGCATCTGCGTCAGACGCTGGGCCAGGTGCTTTAAGCATTCTTCTCCCGGGCTACCGTCGTAGCCCGGATGGCGGTGCTTTCCGCTCTCTACAGATTCATCAGCTGGCGAAACTCTTTCACTTTACTGCGACTGACCGGAACCTGAAACTCCAGGTCACGCAGGCGCAGCACATAGGTGTTGTTGAACCACGGCTCAATTTCCCGAATTTTGCTGAGATTTACGCAATACGAGCGGTGGCAGCGGAAGAAATGCGCGGTGGGCAGTTTGCTGCAGAATTCAGTAATGTTCATCGGCATGACGAATGACTCCCGGCGGGTATAGACGAATGTCATCTTTTCATGTGCCTCGGCATAATAAATATCATGAATACTGGTGACGATGATCCGCTCATCTTTGATCAGATTGATGGTGTCGTTTTCCCGTGGCGCTGCGCTGGCTAATCCTGAAGCAGCGTTATTTTGCTGCTGCCAGGCGGTGGTCAGCTTTTGCAGCATATTGATGATGCGCGACTCCTGGTAAGGTTTCAGGATGTAGTCAAAGGCTTCCAGCTCAAAGGCTTCCACCGCATGTTCTTTCCACGCGGTGATAAAGACGATAAAAGGTTTATGGGCAAACTGGCTGATGTTTTGCGCCAGCAGAACCCCGTCGAGCGACGGAATATTGATATCGAGAAAGATGGCGTCGACCTTGTTGTGCTGGAGAAATTTCAGCACGTCCAGGCCGTCGTCAAAGCTGCCGACGATCTCCATCTGGCTATGGGTGTTAATAAGCCAGGAGAGCTCCTGCTGGGCCAGAAACTCATCCTCCACAATGATAACTTTCATCTTTTCTCCGCTCATGACAACAGCGACTCCGTCAGCGCCTGCGGCGTAGAGTTATTGGGGACATAAAAGGCGATTTCGGTTCCCGGCGTCAGATTGCGGATATGCAAACCCTCGCCGTAGAGAAGTTTCACCCGATGATGCACATTGAGCAGGCCGATTTTGTTACCCGGCATCTCATCGGCTTCCACGCGGGCGACCACGGCGGGATCGATACCGTTGCCCGTATCGCGAACGCTGATGCGTACCCGATTGCCGCACTCGTTAATGCCGATCGTCACCACGCCTTTGCCTTTACAGGGTTGAATACCGTGAACGATGGCATTTTCCACCAGCGGCTGGATAAGCAGGCTCGGGATCACGCAGCTGACGTCGTCGTCAATATCGTAGATGACCGTCAGCTTGTCGCCGAATCGCGCCTGTTCAATAGCGATATAATCTTTGATCTGATACAGCTCTCGTTTGATATCAATCTGCTCATCGTCTTTTAATTCGATGTTATAGCGCAGGTAGCGCGACAGATTAAAAATGAGCTGGCGCGCGGTGTCCGGATTAAGGCGAATCGAGGAGGAGATCGCGTTCAGCGCATTAAATAAAAAATGCGGGTTAATTTTGCTTTGCAGGGCGCGCAGCTCCGCTTTGTTGGCCATCTCCCGCAACTGTTCGGCGCGGGAGACTTCCAGCTGGGTGGAGATTATTTGCGACAGGCCAATCGCCATCTCCTGCAGCGTCGAAGTGATGCGATGGGCGTGGCAGTAATAGATTTTTAGCGTGCCGGTCACCACCCCTTTTTCCCACAGCGGGATCACCATCAAGGAGTGGATCTCCGGGGTACGGTGGGCTTCGTCATTGTTTTTTATGATGATTTTCCCATAACGAATCGCCTGCCGGGTGGTGGGGCTAATCATATCGTCGTGGCGTTGATAGTTGGCTTCACCGACGCCCACGTAGGCCAGCACGTGCTCGGTATTGGTGATCGCCACCGCGTCGGCGGTAATGTCGCGGCGGATAATCTCGCAAACCTGGCGCAGAGAATCGCTGTTAACGTGTCGAAACAGCGGCAGGGTTTTGTTGGCGATATCGAGCGCCAGTTTCGCCTGCCGCGCCGCGCTGGCCTCCTTTTCCCCTTCAACGCTCTGCACCAGCAGCACGATAAAGCCGATGCAGACGCTGCCGAGGATCATCGGGATACCAATTTTCGAAACAATATCTACGCCGAGACTCAGGGAAGGCGCCCAGACCACCACCAGGATCATGGTCAGAGTTTCACACATCATCCCCGCCAGAATGCCGATTTTCCACCGTTGTTCGCGGGCCACTTTACGATTAATCAACCCCGACAGCAGGCCGGCGACAATGCTGGTGATAAAGCAGGGCACCGCGGTCACGCCGTCGATATCAATCAAATAGCGGTGCACGCCGGCAATCGCCCCGACAATCGCGCCCACCCAGGGACCAAACAGGATCCCACCGGACATCACGGCGATAATGCGCACGTTCACCAGGGACCCCTCAACCGGGACGCCGGACCAGGTACTAAATAGCGCGAACAGCGAGAAAATGGCTGTCACCGCCAGCAGCTCTTTCGGAGTATGGGCCGACTTATGCAACAGTTCGCGGAACAGGCGCAGGCGAATAAGGAAAAAGAGGCAAATAAGCATCAGGGCCGCACGATCATAGACCGCCAGCATCATAGTAAAGATTTCGTGCATGGGTGCGCCGCGTCAGTGGCCAGAAAGGGACATGATAAAAAACCTGACGGCAGAAGACCAGCCGTGGAACCATAAAGCGGAAAAGTTGCACTTTTTAAAGGGGATTAATTAAAAAGCATCGCGATAGCGGCGGTCTTCGCCATTAACGATAATATTCTGTGTTAAGAAAGATATCAGTGTGTTACCACTTTTATACAACCCGGGATTATTCCGCCAATGAACTGCCGCATTTAGCGCAGTCGATACCCGTTTTATATGCCAGGGAATATTTTTTAACGGGCCTCTCGACAACATGAATTTTTTCAGGTTATTTTCTAAACGAGCCGCAACAGCGGCAGCGTCGCTCGGACGGTCCGGGCGCTAACGTTAATTAGAGGAACCTATGGCTGAATCCAGTCCTGAACGCCGTTTTACGCGTATCGATCGTCTCCCTCCGTACGTTTTTAACATTACTGCTGAACTGAAAATGGCTGCGCGTCGGCGCGGCGAAGATATTATCGATTTCAGTATGGGTAATCCCGATGGCGCGACGCCGCCGCATATCGTGGAAAAACTCTGCACCGTTGCTCAACGGCCTGACACCCATGGTTACTCTACCTCGCGGGGGATCCCGCGCCTGCGTCGCGCCATTTCACGCTGGTATGAAGAACGCTATAACGTCGATATCGATCCGGAATCGGAAGCGATCGTCACCATTGGTTCGAAAGAGGGGCTGGCGCACCTGATGCTGGCGACGCTGGATCATGGCGACACCGTACTGGTGCCGAACCCCAGCTATCCGATTCATATCTATGGTGCGGTAATCGCCGGGGCGCAGGTGCGCTCAGTGCCGCTGGTGGAAGGGGTGGATTTCTTTAACGAGCTGGAACGCGCCATCCGCGAGAGCTATCCGAAGCCGAAGATGATGATCCTTGGCTTTCCCTCAAATCCGACCGCGCAGTGCGTCGAACTGGATTTCTTTGAAAAGGTTGTCGCTCTGGCGAAGCAGTATGACATTCTGGTCGTCCACGATCTGGCCTATGCCGATATCGTGTATGACGGCTGGAAAGCGCCCTCCATCATGCAGGTGCCCGGCGCGCGGGATGTCGCCGTCGAGTTCTTTACCCTGTCGAAAAGCTATAACATGGCCGGCTGGCGCATTGGCTTTATGGTGGGTAATAAGACTTTGGTGAATGCCCTCGCTCGTATCAAAAGCTATCATGACTACGGGACTTTTACTCCGCTGCAGGTGGCGGCGATAGCTGCGCTGGAGGGCGATCAGCAGTGCGTGCGCGATATTGCCGAACAGTATAAGCGCCGTCGCGATGTGCTGGTCAAAGGGCTTCATGAGGCCGGCTGGATGGTGGAGTGTCCGAAAGCGTCTATGTACGTGTGGGCGAAAATACCGGAACCTTACGCCGCCATGGGGTCGCTGGAGTTTGCGAAAAAGCTGCTTAATGAAGCGAAGGTTTGCGTCTCGCCGGGGATTGGCTTTGGCGACTATGGTGATACCCACGTCCGCTTCGCGCTGATCGAGAACCGGGACCGTACGCGCCAGGCGATCCGCGGTATCAAGGCGATGTTCCGCGCGGATGGTCTGCTGGCCTCCGCGAGCTAGCGCTGCGGGCAGCACGGCAAAATAAAAACGGGAGCATGAAGGCTCCCGTTTTTTTTGACACCGCTGCAGTCTAGATCATCAGGGCAAAAGTACCGGCCCAAACGATGACCATAAAAGAGAGGCCCATAAAGAAGTATTTCACGACTCATCACTCCACGCGCTTGTGCGACGTTCAAATGAATTAATTGTTCTGTTTTTTCAAGGGCTGTCGCCAGTGTAACTTCACCCTGCAGCAGCCCGTAATTCTGTGCGTTTAGTGCTCCAGATGGCGCTAATGTACGCCTAAAAAATCAGGGAAACAAGAGGCATTTTTTTATTAATTTTTAGTTACTTACGAGTGTCGTGATTCGGCGACACATTAATTTCACAGGGTAATAAATTTAGCGCCAGCGACGCGAAGGAAACGGGTTTTAGCGATGGGGCGGGCGGAGAAGGCCAACGAGAGCGCGCGGCATTATCTTTGCCACGCGCCGCCGTCGGTTCAGGGCAGGTCTGAGGCGCGCTGTCGCCACTCGGCCGGGTAGTGTGCCGGGATAAAGCGCAGCGTCAGCGCCATGAGTAGCAGGACGCAGATCGCATGCCAGGACCAGTCAAGCGTGTAGTTCCCGCTCAGGCTACGCAGCAGGCCGGAAAGCCAGGGCGACAGACCGGCGATGATAAATCCGATCCCCTGCATAAAGGCTACCAGCCTGCCGGCCACCGCCGGTTGTCCGGCGTGATCCAGCGCCAGCACCAGGCACAGAGGAAACGCGCCGCCCAACCCCACGCCGCAGGCAATGGCCCAGAGCGCAGAGAAATGCTCTGGCAGCCAGATAAAGCCGCAGAAGCCAATCAGCTGTAGCGCCAGCGCTAGCAGAAGAAGCTGGCGCCGATCCTCCTGGCGAGCCAGCGCCGGGAGCAGCAGCGCGCCGGCGGTTTGCCCGACGGTCAGCAGCGCCAGCAGCGAACCGCTGTACTGGGCGCTGTCGCCTAGCTGGATGTAGTAAGGAGGCAGCCAGGCGATCAGGCTGGCGTAACCGGCATTGATCAGTCCGAAATAGAGTCCCAGCGTCCAGGCGCGGCGCTGGCCAATAATCGCGACCCGGGGGGAAGCGCTGGCCTGATGCGGTGCGCGAGGCAATTGCCGACAAATCGCCAGCCAGCTGAACAGAGCCAGGAGCGCAGGGAGCGCCCACCAGGCTAGCGCATCATGCCAGGCCGCGCTATGTGACGCCAGCCATGGGGTGAACGCGGCGCCTAACCCGCCGCCGCCCATCAGCGCCGCTGACCATAGTCCCATCACCAGCGGCGTCCGTCGGGGAAAGAGGTGCTTAATTACCGCCGGGATGGCGGCCTGAATAATGCCGATGCCAATTCCTCCGGCCAGAGCGCTGGTGAGCAGTAAGCCACTATTCGGGGCGATTTCCCGCAGCAGGGCGCCTGCCGTGATAATCAGCAGGCTCAGCGCAATACTGCGCTTTTGACCGATATAGCGATCGACCCAGCCAGCGGCCAGCGCCAGCACCCCCATCGCGATCACCGGCAGCGCGGTCAGGAGTGCGGCCAGGGTATAGCTCATGCCGCTGGCTGCGCGGATGTCCGGCAGCAAAGGACCAATGGAGGTAAGCAGCGGCCGCATATTGATCCCAGTCAGTACCAGGACTGCCAGCGTCAGGTTCTGTCGCAGCGCTGGTGTCATGACTGCCGTTCCGCCCAGCGCTGATAAAGTTCAGTTCCCTCCGGCTGCGGGCGATGATGGATCGGCAGCGTTTGCTGGGCCAGCGGCTGCTGCAGCTGCTGATAAATCGCGGCGGTCGAGAGCTGAAAAGGCTCCCCGTCCTGATTGCTATTGGCGAAAAACACTTCCCGCACGCCGGTTAAATAGAGCGCGCTCAGGCACATAGGGCAAGGTTGTCCGCTGGCATAGATGACGCATTCGCGCAACGCCGCGCTTCCCTGTCTGGCGGCAAGATCGCGAACGGCGTTCAGTTCGGCATGCGCCGTTGGGTCACCGCTCAGATGAAAGGTATTGACGCTTTCAGCGACAATCTCATCATTCCGCACCAGCACGGCGCCGAAGGGGCGCCCACCGTCAGCAATGTTTTGTTTTGCCAGCACTAATGCGCGCTGAAGATAACGATCGTGAGCGGACATAGTCACTCCTGCATAAAACGATGTTAAAGGTGAAATATGTTGAGGGTCGTGCGAAGAGGGTACGTCTCTTGTTTCATAAGTTAAAAGACTTATTTATGATAATGCCTATTGGAATTTCTTATAGATGGGCCGATGCTTCTGCGCCAACTTTCCTACTTTATCGCTGTGGCTGAACATTGTGGCTTTTCCCGCGCCGCCGCGGCGCTGCATGTCTCCCAGCCTGCACTGTCACAGCAGATACGCCAGCTGGAAGCGATGCTGGAGGTTCAGCTTTTCGACCGCTCTGGCCGACGTATTCGCCTGACCGATGCCGGTGAGATCTGGCTGGAGTATGCCCGTCGCGCGTTACGCGAGCTTGAGGAAGGTCGGCGCGCCTTGCATGACGCAGAAGATCTCCAGCACGGTAAACTCCGCATTGCTATGACGCCAACTTTCACTACCTATATGCTGGGCCCGCTGATGGAGGCGTACTACCGACGCTATCCTGGAGTAAAAGTGCTTATCCAGGAGATGAACCAGGAGCGGATGGAGGCGATGCTGCTGGAGGATGTACTGGATGTGGGGATTGCCTTTGACGACAGCCGGTCACAGGAAATTGTGGTTCAGCCGCTGCTGACGGAAACGCTTGCGCTGGTGGTGAGCCGTGCGCATCCGCTGGCAGGAGAGCGCGACTTGCAACTTCAGGCTCTCGACGCCCAGCCGCTAATTTTACTGAGCAGCGAGTTTGCTACCCGCGAGCAGATTGATCGTTATTGCCGCCTTCATCGGCTCGAACCAGACGTGCGGATGGAGGCCAACTCCATCGGGGCCGTTCTGTCGGTTATTCGAAGCACAACGTTAGCAACGCTGCTGCCGGCGGCGATCGCCGGGCAGTTTGATGATGTGGTGGCGATTGAGCTAAGACCTGCGCTGCTGCAGCGCACGGCCTGTTTATTGCAGCGGCAGGGCGCCTGGCAGAGCGCCGCAGCGCGCGAATTCATCACCCTGGCCCGAGAGAACGCGATAACGATTGAGCAGGAAAACCGCCAGTCCCTTGCCTGAAGGACTGCGTTACTCGCCGGCGAACTGCGACTCACGGCTGGCTTCGCTGCCGATATCGCCTTCATCGGGCTGGGCATTCTCTATAAGCATGCCTTCTTCCTTAAGCCTTTCCAGCACGTGATGAAAGAGCTGAGTCTTGTCTGGCTCAGCCATACTCTGCAACTTCTCATTAAATACAGTATGGGACTGAACAAGATAATGGATAAATTCCAGCAATACCTCACTTTGCGGCAGGACGGTTAATTCCTGCTGGATGTAACGGGTTTGATCCAGTAGCGGATTTTTCGTCACGTCCATAGGCCGGGCGCTAATACTGTGGGCGTATATTTTCTCAATGGCCTGGCTGGTGATATAGATGCGGTTCAATGATATCGAGGGGCGTTCGTCTTCCTCTGGAATGAAATGACAATAAACAAATGGTTTATCCGGCAGCATCATGCTGAGGCGGTTTTCGTAAAGAATATCATCTGGCGCCTCCAGCAGCGCCATTAGGTTCCGACAGTGTGGATGCCAGAGCCCTGAAGCAAATACCTTTACGTTGAACTGGGTTACCGTATTTCCGCGCAGGGTTTCCATCGTCGGAATATCGCCTTCAAGCCGCAGAATGCTGCGGATATGGGAGTGATGCGACCAGACTGTTTCTCCTGCCTCGACTGAGGTAAATGGATTAAACGCGCTGGTTACCTCTTTTTCCTGATGGGAGAGGACGGCGATTTTTAATATTCCCGGCGTTGGGTTAAGCTTAAGACATAGATTGATTGCGCCTATATCATGCCAGTGAAGAATGTCTTCCAGTTCGCAGTTTAATAATTTTTGCGCCCGCGCCAGAGAGCAATACTCCATTGGCGGTAAATTATTTAGCTTCCAGATATTCCGTTCTGTAATATTCATAAGAATTGTATGTCGATGAAAAAATAAATCGCCATGGTGAGCAAAAGTATCAATGACAATGATTTATTTTTTCTGCTGACTTCCTTTACCTGATTAACAAAATCCATTCACATTGAGAATAATATATCGATAAATTGGCTGTTTTTATTGTTTTGCTGCCGCATATTTACTCTTTCCCGTTATCTTATCATCTCTTATTCGTAGAGAAAAATAGTTTGCTGAATATAAGCGTTTCTTCCTGTTTAGCAGCAATATTTAAGGTGAGTATGAGCGGAGCACGAAAAAAGGGACGGTCAATTTGGCAAACTTTGTGGTCGGCAGGAAGTATCAAACAGACGCCTGCGGCGCCTGTCGAACCTACCTGTAGTTATTGCGGCATAGACAGGAAGCGGTCACCCGGTTGCGCGATGGCATACCAGGCCATCATTTCGGCAGTGCCTGGCTGGCCTTCAGCAGGCGCCCAGGCCATAGTGTCAACTTCGGCAAGCGGCTGATAAGCACCTTGCTTAACTTCAAAAACCATCCCGCCAGCGTCGAGTGAGAGCACCGTATGCCAGGTACCGGCTTCCATTTCCAGCGCCGTGCAGGTTTCACCCAGCACCACCCGGCGGGTAACCACGCCGTGGTCATCAAAATTCAGTACCACAAATCGGCCTTTCAGCGGCAGCAAAAGTTCGAAAGTATGCCTGTGCCGGTGGGGGCGGATGTAGGTGCCGGGTTCCATGGCGATGGCCAGACGCTGTATCGGGTCGCTTAGTTCGGGATGAAAATTGCGATGGGCACGCAGGCGCGGAGCACTGGCTGCCGCTTCGCTCTGCTGCTGCATATCGCTGAGGGTGATCTGTTTCATATCAACGCCTGGCTCCTTTGTTGTCCGGAGAAGATTACACCGGGGTAGTGGCTTGTGACTGTTTAAGCCAAGGGGTATTGTACGCAGAATTGCGATACATGTGTCTACATCATCGGTAACAGATGATACCGTCACATCGTTACATCATGCAGGTAGCTGTAGAAATGTGAAAGTAAGTCATTTGTTTGTTGAGTATTAGTGTAAATGTGCTCAATACATCTTTTGTTATAACTCTTCATACTGCTATATCAATATAGTTATTAACATTGATGCTCTTAATATATCAATCTTGATTTAAAGAAAGTTTATGGCGATTAATTAAGTCATTAAGTGATGGTTTTATGGTGTGGGGTATTTTAATGTTATGTGATTTTTATCTTTAATAATTGATGTAATTATCATTCATTATTGATATGAATTATTGCTGTATTTGTTTTGTAGTTTTACTAATAGTAGGTGGCTTGCTGTTTTGTTCAGCGTTGTTTTATCATTGCGCCTTATTAAGTATAAGGCGAAAATGCGTATGATAATTAACTAAGGAAAAAGACAAAAGTGGCTGATACGTTCCAGAATGAAATCCCCAGGGCGCGCATTAATCTCAAATTATCTCTTCATACCGGCGGCGCGCAAAAGAAGGTCGAACTGCCGCTGAAGCTGCTTACCATTGGCGATTTTAGTCATGGGAAGGAAAACCGGCCTTTATCGGAAAGAGAAAAAATCAACGTCAATAAAAATAATTTTAACAGCGTACTTTCGGAATTTAGCCCGGAAGTTAACCTCTCGGTGCCGAATACGCTGGCCGGCAATGGCGAAGAGGAGAACGTCAGACTGCGTTTTACCGACATCAAAGATTTTGAACCGGAGCAGGTTGCCCGGCAAATTCCGCAGCTCCGCGCCATGCTGGCGATGCGTAATTTATTACGCGATCTCAAATCCAATCTGCTCGATAACGCCACTTTCAGAAAAGAGCTTGAGGCAATCCTGAAAGATCCGGCGCTGTCCCAGGAATTACGCGACGAAATGAGTGCGCTTGCCCCGAAATAAGTGCGGGGCAAGTCTGTTAATGGATTAACCGGGAAAATGCTAATGTCTGTTACCACAGAAAACGCCCCTGTTCAGGGGCAAACCACGCTGCAGGAAAACAGCGCGGGCGAGGGCGTTTACGCCTCGCTGTTTGAAAAAATTAATCTCACCCCGGCGTCTTGCCTCGGGGATATCAACGACTTTCTGGACGATGCCGCGCTCTCCGAGGCGCCGGCGGCGGAGCGTCTCACCGCGGCGATGCAGGTGTTTATGGAACGCATCCGTCAGTCCGGCCAGCGGGTGGAAAAGCTCGACAAAACGCTGATCGACCACCATATCGCCGAGCTGGATTTCCAGATAAGCCGTCAGCTGGACGCGGTGATGCACCATCAGGAGTTTCAGCAGGTCGAATCCCTGTGGCGCGGCCTCAAACAGCTGGTGGACAACACCGACTATCGGCAGAACGTCAAAACGGAGATCCTCGACGTCGCCAAAGACGATCTGCGCCAGGACTTTGAGGACGCGCCGGAGCTTATCCAGAGCGGCCTGTACTGGCACACCTATACCGCGGAGTATGACACTCCCGGCGGCGAGCCGATCGGCTCGGTGATCTCGGCCTATGAGTTCGACGCCAGCCCGCAGGATGTGGCGCTGCTGCGCAATATCTCCCGCGTCTCTGCGGCCGCCCATATGCCGTTTATCGGCGCCGTCGGCCCGGCCTTCTTCCTGAAAGAGACCATGGAAGAGGTGGCTGCCATTAAGGATATCGGCAACTACTTCGATCGTGCGGAATATATCCGCTGGAAGGCGTTTCGCGAAACTGACGATGCCCGCTACATCGGCCTGGTGATGCCGCGCGTGCTGGGTCGTCTGCCGTACGGCCCGGACACCGTGCCGGTGCGCAGCTTCAACTATGTCGAGCAGGTGAAGGGCCCGGACCACGAAAAGTATCTCTGGACCAGCGCGGCGTTTTCCTTCGCTTCCAATATGGTGAAGAGCTTTGTCAATAACGGCTGGTGTGTACAAATTCGCGGTCCGCAGGCCGGCGGCGCGGTGAAAGATTTGCCTATCCATCTGTACGATCTGGGCACCGGCAACCAGGTGAAGATCCCTTCCGAGGTGATGATCCCGGAAACGCGGGAGTTTGAGTTCGCCAGCCTGGGCTTTATCCCGCTGTCGTACTACAAAAATCGCGATTACGCCTGCTTCTTCTCGGCCAACTCCGCGCAGAAACCGGCGCTGTACGATACCGCCGACGCCACCGCCAACAGCCGTATCAACGCGCGTCTGCCTTACATCTTCCTGCTGTCGCGCATCGCGCACTACCTGAAGATGATCCAGCGCGAGAATATCGGCACCACCAAGGACCGGCGTCTGCTGGAGCTGGAGCTGAACACCTGGGTGCGGAGCCTGGTGACCGAAATGACCGACCCCGGCGACGAGCTGCAGGCCTCCCATCCGCTGCGCGATGCCAGCGTGGTGGTGGAAGATATCGAGGATAACCCGGGCTTCTTCCGCGTGAAGCTGTACGCGGTGCCGCACTTCCAGGTCGAGGGGATGGACGTCAATCTGTCGCTGGTTAGCCAGATGCCCAAAGCAAAAGCATAAGGCAGGACGGGATGAAAATTTATCGTCCACTATGGAACGAGGGGGCTTTACTATCTCCTCAACAGTTCCAGCAGCAGACTGAATGGGAGTCTTTCCGCAGTGCCGGTGCATCAGCGCTGGCATCCCCATTCCCCTGGGGCGTGGAAAAAATTGAGTTTAATGACAGTCTTCTTTCGTCCGGCCTGATCCAGATTACGCAGTTACGCCTTTGGCTGGAAGATGGTTCATTAATTGATGCGCAAAGGAGCGATTTGCCTCCGGCGCCGCGTGAGTTAGATGCCAGCCAGCTGACAGGTCGTGATGCGGTAACTGTAGTCATTGCATTGCCGCATATGCAGCCTGGCATAAGCAACGTTGAACAGGAGGACGTCAGTTCAGAACGGCCGCTTCGCTATAGAGAAGAGTGGGTAACATTGCAGGATGCCTTTGGCTCTGAAGAAGAATCTATAGCAGTTGCCCGGTTTAATTTCACCATCCGGTTTGCCCATGAAAGCAATGATTCCTGGAAAGTGTGTCCGGTCGCAAGACTGATTCGGGATGGACAAAATGCGTGGCGACAGGATCTATCTTTTATTCCTCCAGTAGCGTCATTTGGAGCAAGCCCGGTTCTTCACGAACGTCTGATGTTGCTTAACCGCCAGTTACGCTCCCGACGCCAGCGTTTGATGACGATGCGCCGAGAAAGCAACGAAAGGCTTGCCGATTTTGCCGTCGCCGATGTTTCCCTTTTCTGGTTGCTGAATGCACTGAATTCTCACGCCACAGTGCTAGCAGAATACGAACGTTTTCCTTCACGTCCACCTGAACAAGTATGGGCTGAGCTCGCTCGTCTGGCAGGCAGTATGCTGACCTTTTCCCTGGACCATGATCTGGACGCCATACCGGGTTATGACCACGAGGAGCCAGCTAAGGCGTTTCCTCCGCTGTTTGACCTGATAACGGGTTTGCTTGAGGCAAGTCTGCCATCCCGAGTCATTGCTCTGGAAATGACCCGTCCGGACGGACAGACCTGGAAGGCCAACCTCCACGATATCCGTCTGCGTGAAGAGGCCGATCTCTATCTCTCTGTACGCTCGGATATCCCGGCCTGGCAGGTTGCCGAGAAATTTCCTGCACTCTGTCAGGCAGGTTCACCTGATGATGTCCGCGAAATCTATGGTGCTGCGCTCAAGGGGATCCCGTTGATACCGGTGAGCAGAGTCCCGGCAGCGTTGCCTGTACGCATGGAAAACCAGTACTTCGCACTTGATATAGAAAGCCCTGCTGCGCATGAAATGCTGGAGCAGGGGGTATGTATGTTCTATGTGCCTGAGTTACTTGGTGCTTTGGAACTTGAACTGTTTGCGGTATTGCGCTCATGAGACAGGATATCGATATCGACCAGCTAATGACGGAGACCTGGCTCACCGTCACCATGCTTAAGAAAGGCGCCATCACGCTTAATGGCTCTGCGCTTTACAACGCATGCGTTAAACAAGTTGAAAGTGTGCGGGAAGCGCTGGAGCGTGCCGGTTATGACGATGCCAGTGTGGAACATATTTCCTACGCACAATGTGCCTTGCTGGACGAAACGGTGATGAGCCGTAAGCCCGAAAAAAGCGAAGGAGGAGAGGAGCCGAAAGTAGATGAAGGCCAGATGGTCTGGCGTAAAGCACCGCTTCAGGCCCGTTTTTTTGGCTCACTTCGGGCAGGTGAAGCACTATGGGATCGGATTGCAGAGGTTCTGCGTCAGCCCTCACCGAACCCGGCCGTTTTAACCTGCTATCACCGGGTGATAGCGTTGGGCTTTCAGGGATTATACAGCCTGAAAGCGGTCAGCCAGTCACAGCGGGATGAGGTAGTGAAAGCCCTTTCTGAGCGAGTTTCTCCACCTGATGCTGGCCTGTCGCTGGTTGTTTACCGGATAGGGAAACATCGCTGGAGTCTGATGCGCTCGGTCTGGTTCTGGATAGTGCTGGCCGTCATTCTGACCGGGATTATCTGGTGGGGTGGCCATCTGTGGCTTCAGGCGCTGTTGTCAGCACAAATACCGGAGCTGCATGGCTAATGCGCAGAAAAGTCATCATTTCGGTAGGCCTACACACTTTAGCAGCTGTAGCCGCGCTACTGTGGTTGCTGTGGTATTTCATTCCGACAGGCAACGTATTTAAAGGCCTGTCCACTTTGCTGATCCTCCTTCTGGCAGGCTGGTATGTGTTCAAAAACTGTCGGCATGAGGAGCCCGTACCCGACGCTTACCTCCCGGCGGCTGAACTGCCATTACTCGACGCTGAGGGCCCCGTTGTACTGGTGTGTGGCGACATGCTGGATGCGTTGTTTCAGGGAAGCCCTCTGCGTAAAACAGCCCAGGGATGGTGGCTACGGGTCGGCGACGTCAGCCGGTTAGCTGACGTTGTCCGCAGCATACAGACGCAGTTTCCGCGCCAGGTCGGTCAGCTCTCGGTAATGTACCGTTGCCTGCCAGACCATCATCAGGATGAAGCCGTACTTCGTTCCGCACTGAAAACGCTCCGCCAGCAGTGTAAACAGATTAAATCCCTGACGGGTATCACACTGCCGGTTGTGTTGAACGCTGAATTATCCGGGCCTGAAACGCCATGGATAATCGTCCGGGGTGACAAGCCGATGGTATGTCCCCTTAATGATTCACCGCAGGCATTCATTGACTGGCAGCAGACGGACGCCAATATCCTGGCGCTGCCGGCAGTCAGCCAGGCATTTTCCTTTATCCGTAATACGTTGGCTGATGAGCTGGATAAACCTGACCGCTTAACGCCGCCGGTGCGTGCATTTTCCGTGATCATGCGGCTCGGAGTAGTCAGCCCAGAGACTCGGTCTGTCTGGGCCGGTTGGCTCTATTCCCGTACCTGCTTGCAGTTTTCCCGAGCTCCCGGGCAGTCATCGACAAGTCTGTTCCCGGATGCGGTTTTGCCACTTCTGGCACCGTTTGCCTCGCCAGTACAGGGAGGCAAACGTACCCGTCTTCTGGTTCTGCTGATATGGCTGTGCGTTCTGACGGCGTTGGGCATATCCGCCCTCAATAATCGTGATCTTATCCGTCATGTCAGTACCCATTTACAGCGCTGGAATGCTATTCCAATGAATCACTACCCCCCTAAAGCAGAATCACTGGTTGCACTGAAACAGGATGCGCTCCTGCTTGAACGCTGGCAGCGTCAGGGAGAGCCTTTACGTTATAGCCTGGGTTATTACCCGGGACAACGTCTGTGGCTGGCCTTGCAGCAGGCTATCGATACCTGGACACCGCCACCCGCCCCTGAACCGAAACCGGTACCGAAAATTGTACGACTCGACAGCATGTCACTGTTTGACTCCGGCAAATCGGTACTCAAAGACGGCTCAACCAAAATACTCGTTAATGCACTGGTAGGGATTAAAGCCAGACCAGGCTGGCTAATCGTGGTCAGCGGTCATACAGACAATACCGGCAGCGTTCAGCTAAATCAGACCTTGTCTTTGCAAAGAGCTGAGGCCGTCCGTAACTGGATGCGTGATACCGGGGACGTACCGGAAAGTTGCTTTGCCGTGCAGGGTTACGGCGACAGTCGACCGATTGCATCAAACGACACGCCTGATGGCCGTGCGCATAACCGGCGTGTCGAGATCAGTCTGGTACCGCAGGCTGACGCCTGTCGTCTGCCAGGCGCAAAACATGCGTCACAGGATGTAGGTGACGTTTCAACTCGAGAAATGGAGAAGTAAACATGGCAATCCCAGTTTATCTGTGGCTGAAAGACGACGGTGGCGCGGACATTAAAGGTTCCGTGGACGTGAAGGACCGTGAGGGCAGCATTGAGGTGGTGGCGCAGGAGCATAATCTGTACATCCCGACCGATAACAACACCGGCAAGCTGACTGGAACCCGTATTCACACGCCGTTCCTGTTTACCAAAGAAATCGACTCTTCCAGCCCGTACCTGTACAAGGCGGTGACCACCGGCCAGACCCTGAAATCTGCTGAGTTCAAGTGGTACAAAATCAACGACGCGGGTCAGGAAGTGGAGTACTTCAACACGAAGCTGGAAAACGTGAAAGTGGTAAAAGTGAATCCAGTGATGCACGACGTCAAAGATCCTTCTTTCGAGAAGCACAACCATCTTGAGCGGATCGAACTGCGCTACGAAAAAATCACCTGGACCTACAAAGACGGCAACATCATTCATTCCGATTCCTGGAACGAACGCACTACGGCGTAAGAACCTGGCGGGCAGGTCCTCTCTGTCCGCTCTTTTTGCTGAGCGTCTGTTTCACGGGCGTTGAGCAAAGAAAAACACAATCTGCCTGCCTGACCTGATGCGCTTTGGACTCCTTATCAAAAGGAAACAGCGACGGGCGGTAGCGTGTCTGCGAACTGCTAAAGAGAGAATCTCATGGAAAATCCCGCCATCTTGTTACGCCGTCTTAACCCTTACAGCGCCCGCTGACAATGCATGCCATGTGCACCATTGTTGGCATGAATCTGGCACAGATGAGCACGCGTCTACAACGCCACTACGGCATTTCTACTCACATTGGCGAACGTCGCATCGATATGCTGACGATGGCGTCTTTGCTGCCGGATACCGGTGCCCGCAACATAATTGACGATTAGTGGTATCCTGAAAGGGAGAAGAACTATGATTGATAGCTTAAGCAGCCTGGCGCAGAAGGCGATGGATGAAGCCCTGAGCCTGTCCCGCTACCGGGTTGCTGTGCATGAATGCAGCGATTTCCTGGATGTTCTGCGTTACAGCGCGGTGGAATCCCTCAGCCAGCCCTGGCGGTATGACGTGGCGGTCACCTGCTCCTCTGCGGATATTGCCTGTGACACGTTACTGCTGAAACCCGCATCATTTACTTTCATGACCCCGGTGTTTGACGGCACCCCGGCGCTGCCGGTCCGGACGGTTTATGGCGTGGTGGAGTCGTTTCGCCGGATATCCATGTCAAATGACGATACCCGTTATGCTATGACGATCGTTCCCCGCATCGCCCTTCTGGACTATACGAAAGGGAGCGAAATCTATCTCAATCAGTCAGTCACTGAAGTGGTTGAACAGGTGCTGCGTAAACACGGTCTGGAGGGGCCTGATTTTGAGTTCCGGCTCTCCCGCGAATACCCCTCCCGGGAGCTCATCACCCAGTGGCGGGAAACTGACCTTGAGTTTATCCAGCGCCTGCTGGCGGAGGTGGGTATTTACTGGCGCTATGAAATGGACAGCCGACTTGAACAGGACGTGGTGATTTTTCAGGACAGCCAGCAGCAGTATGAATTTGGCGTCACGCTGCCACTGCGCAACCAGGCCGGGATGAGTGACAGCGGACAGGAGAGTATCTGGGATATTCAGACGGCATATAACGTGGTGAGCGGAAGGGTGGCCACCCGGGACTACAACTACCGGGAAGCGCTGACGCCGCAGGACAGCACGGAAAGTATCAGCAGTCAGGAAGGGAGCACCGCCGGTGAAATTTACCACTACGCGGAGCCGTTCCTGACAGCAGGTGACGCGGAAAGTACAGAGTCCGGGGCGTATTTCGCCCGTCTGCGACACGAACGCATTCTGAACGCGCAATATCACGTCACCGGGCATTCCTCCAGCCCTCATCTGGCGCCGGGTCAGGTTCTGGAAACGGACGGCTCGTTACCCGATGCCGTTAAGGAAGGTATCGTCATCACCACGGTACGCACCAGCGGTTCACGCAAAAGTAGCTTTACGCTGACATTTGAGGGGAGCCCCTACAGCGAAACCGTCTGTTACCGTCCGGCGCTGCTCAGTCGCCCGGTGATATCCGGCTCGCTGCCTGCCCGGGTGGAAAGCACGCAGAAAGGCGACACCTGTGCCTGGCTCGACCAGGAAGGCCGCTATCGTGTGAAACTGGACTTTGACCGCGACAGTACCGAACAGGGCTATGCGTATCTGTGGCTGCGGCTGGCGAAACCGTATGCCGGTGATACATACGGCTTCCACTCGCCGCTTCTCGACGGAACGGAAGTGGCCGTCGTATTTGACAGTGGAGACCCGGATCGTCCCTACATCGCTTATGCCCTGCATGATTCAGAGCATCCGGACCATGTTACCAGCGAGAATCATACGCGGAACGTGTGGCGCACGCCGGCGAACAATAAGCTGCGAATGGAAGACAAGCGCGGCGAGGAGCATATCAAGCTCGCAACGGAATATGGCAAAACGCAGCTGAACATGGGGCACCTGGTCAATGGCCAGCGTGAAAAACGCGGGGCCGGTTTTGAACTGCGAACGGATGAGTATGGCGCAGTCCGTGCGGCAAAAGGGCTGTTCCTGACGGCGGATGAACAGGCCAAAGCCCAGGGGCCGGTACTGGAAATGGCCCCTGCCATCAACCAGATTAACCAGGCGAACAGCCAGATGCAGGCCCTGAACAGCGCCGCCGAAGCCGCCGGAGCCCTGATCTGCGACATCAATACCCAGATAAATTTTGTGACCGACAAAATCAAAGACCTCCAGTCTGCGGTCCTGCTGGGGAGTGCGCCGCAGGGGGTGGCACTGACCTCAGGCGAACACCTTCAGCTCAGCAGTACCCGCAACACCATGATCAATGCCGGTCAGCATCTTGATATCGGTGCGATGAAGAATCTGTCTGTAACGGTAGAAAAAGCCCTGGGTATGTTTGTGCATGAAGACGGGGCGAAGCTGGTCGCCAATCAGGGGGATATTGATATTCAGGCGCAGCACAACACGATGGCGCTTCTGGCAAAGCAGCAGGTGACGATAACCAGCTGCGAGGATGGGATTACCATCAGCACGCCGGAGACACTGACGCTGAATGGCGGCGGATCGTATCTGAAGCTGAGTAAAAACGGGATTGAGCATGGTACTGAGGGAATGATGGTGATGAAGGTAGCGAGCTATCTGGTGCCAGGAAGTGGCAGCAGTCTGCCACTGGAGACACCGGACTTTAAAACGACGGACGTGAAGGTCATAACAAAAAATTCCGCCAAATGGACAAGTGAATAATATGGAAAGTTATTTATGACAGCAAAGCTACCCAAAATCAGTTATCCCGTACCGTCAAACAAAAATGGTCATGCCTTTTCCTCTGCGGAAGAGTTGTTATCGACGCTCGGAGGGGAAAGCTCAGGACTGTATCTGGTGGGAAGTCAGGGAATGTGGCATGGCGGTATCCATATTACTGATGCCACTATTCCCTGGTGCGCCCTGAGTACTGACAGCGAAGCTGAGAATGAATATTGTCGTGAGCTCTATAAAGGGGAACAATTTATTCGTTGTATGGCGGATGGTGAGATAGTGGCCTGGCGCGTCAGTAAGGACTATGAGAGTGCTGCGATTGAATGGTGCGGTGAAAAACTGTTCCTTTCCACTTCCTTTGTGCTGGTGAAACATTATATCCAGCCGGGTGATATGGAAGAGAGCGGACTGACATTTTTCACTCTGTATATGAATCTGGCGCCTTATGCTGCTTATCAACAACAGGGAAGTCTGTCTGACAGAAAAGTGGCAGGCGTCCAGCGCTATTATACCAGTGCCGAAGATGTGCAGGCAGAGCACGAAGCCGGGAAACTGGATAAAGACACGCTTGTCACGATGAGTGACGCTATTGTCACCCGCAGCAGAGACAGGCGTCAGTTTACTGAAGTGACCATTGTCAGTGAGACGAAAAATACAGCAGGAGACACCCTTGTCGCTGGCACTAAAGTCTGGACGGTGTCTGACCGGGGTTCTCTGAAAGCAACAGAATCGGTGCCCGTTCCGTCCTGGTGGGCAAAATGTACTCCGGCTTACACTACTCAGTCAGAAGGCGTGGTGAAGTGCACCTCACGTACAGACTGGGCGTACTATCTGAGCCGGGAAGATGTGCTGCACTATAAAAAGGCCGGCAGGCTGGCGGCAGGTTTCCCGCTTTCTTACGAACCTGGTAATACGGCGCAGCAGGTCATCCGCCCGGGTAAAGAACCTGGCGAGGCTGCAAGGACATTCAGTCTGGTCACGCTGGGCCGGGATAAGGATACGCTGAAAAAGGGCGACCGGGTATGGGTGGTGTCGGATGGTGACAGCCTGACGTCGGTTGCTCCGGCGGCATCCAGTAGTGAACCCGTTTTTAATGATGTATATGTACCTTCGGCGCCTGTACCTGTCAGTGCCGGAGACAGCCTCGGGCATATGGGCTTCTATCAGCTACCGGAAGAAAACGGCAAGCGCTCGCGCTACCAGGTGCATATAGAGTGCCTGAGTACGGATGATATGGAAAAGTTCATCACCAATCCCGGAAGAGTGGGGGAAGATGCGCCGGTTTATCTGACCTGGAAAACCGATGCACCGTTGTTTGAGAAGGGTGAGCGGGGAATGGTTGCGGGTAGTCGTAAAACAAAGGCGCCGGGTATTCTTACGCTGGCAAAAGTCCCTGGCGTTGATGCTGAGGGGAATACGCTGTCCAGTAACAAGGATGCGGCATACTATCAGATTCGCCCGGAAGGTGGCTGGTTACCTGCATCAAGTGTTCAGAAGGTTTCGCAGTACGCGTTAGGTGAGCTCGGGTTTGTGACGCTGAATAAGGCTTCGGAAAGTTTTGACCTGATTGATGGGATAAAACAACCGAACAACGTGGTGAAGGGGATTCTGGAACAGTTGTATAAAGCGGCACAGGATGAAACGCGCACCACTCACGCGCTGAACAAGTATAACTACCAGCGTCTGCTGGCGTTGATAGACAGTAACCAGGACGGGTATTACCAGGAGCAGGAGTATCTTCAGGCGGTACATAATATCTCTTACCGCGACCGCCTGTACCGTGTAATTGCAAAGCACGCCAGTGAATGGTACTACGGCAAGGATGCCCCGCTCTGGAAGACATACCTCGATACGTTAACCAGGGATGCGCCATTGTGGAAGACGTATCTGGAAACGTTTCTTGATAAGATGACGTGGATGAAGACGGTATCCGAAAAGGGCGTTGCGCTGGGGTCGGAGCCGTGGCATATGCATCCGGTGGTGTTTTTGGAGGCGATCCGTATTAAAGAAAGATGTAGAGAGCTATTTTCTAAAATTTCCAGTGTAATACTTCAACATGAAGGGGGATATGTTAACGATCCTAATGATCGCGGTGGTGAGACTAATATGGGGATCACTATTGCGACCTGGAGAGCATATGCACCTAGTGATCTCGGAATTGAAGCAACTACCAATACTCTCAGAAATATGACAAAGGAACAGGCAGAGATTATTTATTATAATCATTATTGGGAGCCAAAAGGTTTTTGTAAGCTTGAGACTATAAAAATAGCCTCAATGTTATATGACTGGACAATTACATCAGGTCGCGCTGTT
>ENA-UEQE01000427-UEQE01000427.1-human-gut-metagenome-genome-assembly--contig:-NODE-427-length-36824-cov-8.199309_pt1 | contig 36824 bp, 34 predicted proteins | sample MGYA00242934_ERZ507935 | MGnify/ENA primary metagenome ERZ507935 (study PRJEB26167, sample SAMN06115423) | human gut metagenome | host: Homo sapiens | place: China:Anhui | collected 2015-03-30 | study... | reverse complement strand
TACATTGCGCAGCGCGTGCAGTCATTCAAGCTACAAACTGCCAATGTCGGGGGTCGAGGGGTCCTCCCCTCGTCTTTCTCTCGGGGGATTTAAAGGGGGATACTCTCTTCGAAAAGAGAGTATCCCCCTTTATTTGCCCGTTTCCGCGCAGCGCGGAAATTTCCGCCCCTGCACCGGTGCAGATTTATTTTTTAAAGCTGTCTTTCAGCGTCACAGATCTGTTGAACACCAGATGATCCTCGGAGCAATCCTTGTTATCAAGGCAGAAATACCCAAGGCGCATGAACTGGAAGCTCGGCGCGGTCTTGCCCTTCTTTTCGGTCTTGTCGTACGCCGCGGCGATGTCGCGCATGCGCGGCTCGACCTTGCAGCCGGTCAGCACCTCGAGCGAATCGGGGTTCATGCAGGCAAGGAAATCCTTGTCCGCGCCGTCGGGTGCGGGGTCGCTGAACAGCTCGCTGTAAACACGCACCTCGGCGTCCAGCGCGGTCGCGGCGTCGACCCAGTGGATCGTCGCGCCCTTAACCTTGCGGCCGTCGGCGGGATCGCCGCCCGGCGAGTTCGGGTCGTACTCGGCGTAGACCTCGACGACGTTACCGTTTTCATCCTTCTTGCAGCCCGTGCAGGTGATGAGGTACGCGCCCTTGAGGCGGCACTCGGGGCCGTTCGGCGTCAGGCGCTTGTACTTGGGCACGGGGACTTCCATGAAGTCGTCGGCCTCGATCCAGCACTCGCGGGAGAACGTGATCTCATGCGTGCCGGAGGCAGGGTCGGTCGGGTTATTCTCGACCGTGAACGTCTCGCTCTTGCCCTCGGGATAGTTCGTGATGACGAGTTTCACCGGATGCAGCACGCCCATCGTGCGCTCAGCCTTCTCGTTGAGGTCCTCGCGCAGGCAGTGCTCAAGGAAGCTGTATTCGACCACGCTCGCGCTCTTGGCAACACCGATGCGGTCGCAGAAGTTGCGGATGGACGTAGGCGTGAAGCCGCGGCGGCGCAGGCCGCACAGCGTCGGCATACGCGGATCGTCCCAGCCGGAGACGATTCCCTCTTCGACGAGCTTTCTGAGCTTGCGCTTCGACATGACCGTGTGATCGATGCCAAGGCGGGCAAACTCGATCTGGCGCGGCTTGCACGGCACGGAAACGTTGTTCACCACCCAGTCGTAGAGCGGGCGGTGCGCCTCGAATTCGAGCGAGCACAGCGAGTGCGTGATGCCCTCGAGCGCGTCCTGAATGGGGTGCGCAAAGTCGTACATCGGGTAGATGCACCACTTGTCGCCCTGACGGTGATGGTGCATGTAGCGGATGCGGTAAATAACAGGGTCGCGCATGTTGAAGTTGCCGGAGGCTAAGTCGATCTTTGCGCGCAGCGTGCGGCTGCCCTCAGGGAACTCGCCGTTTTTCATGCGCTCGAAGAGGTCGAGGTTCTCCTCTACATCGCGGTCGCGGTACGGGGAGATGGCGGGCTTGCCGATGTCTCCGCGGTACTCTCTCGCCTGCTCGGGCGTCAGGTCGCAGACGTAGGCAAGGCCCTTTTTGATGAGCTCGACAGCGTACTCGTAGTCCTTTTCAAAATAGTCGCTGCCGTAAAAGAAACGGTCGCCCCAGTCGAAGCCCAGCCAGTGGATGTCCTCTTTGATGGCGTCGACAAATTCGACGTCCTCCTTCGTGGGGTTCGTGTCGTCCATGCGCAGGTTGCAAAGGCCGCCGAAGCGCTCAGCGGTGCCAAAGTCGATGGTCAGCGCCTTGCAGTGGCCGATGTGCAGATAGCCGTTCGGCTCCGGTGGAAAACGGGTGTGGACCTGCTGGCCCTGGAAGCGCCCACCCTCCGCGATGTCTTCTTCGATGAAGGCGTCGATAAAATTTTTGCTGCCGGATTCGCCCTCAGCGGCGGCAGTCTTGACTTCCTCAGCCATATGATCCATTCCTTTCTTCGCGTCTGCTGTGAGGCAGACAAAATAATAAAATATTATATCCCGTATTGGGAGTTATTGCAAGCATAATATGCTTGCAGATTCCCTGCGGCCGCGCAGGAGTGCGGGACAAAGGGGATATTCTCTTTCGCGAAAGAGAATATCCCCTTTGGAACCCCAAGAGAAAGGCGTTTAGATTGGCAGTCGCGGACTCGAATGACCTTTATGCCTCCGGAATGGAAATACCTGCGCGCGGCGTTGCCGCGTTTAGTTCTTCTATACGATTTGGCCTACTTCTATTTTCGCTGTCGCTTTGCCTGCGATTCGTTACCCTTACGCAATTTCCGACTACTTCAGATTTGTACAAACTTGCCATTGCCTGCCAAGGCGGCATTGCTGGCGCTCGCCGCAATATACGCACTATCGGTAGACGGTGATTAGGCTGTACCAAAACGAGATCAGCAGAGCGGCAGCGGATAATAGGAGCAGAGGCAAGTCGTATCGCAGCGCCAATGGCAGCGAGCGATGCGATGCTGCCACGCAGGCTCCCGATTCCGCAGGCTGTGCACCTCTTCAAGCCCCAATCTCGCAATGTCAAAACCTTTCTCTTGGGGGATTTAAAGGGGGCTGTTCTCTTTTGTGAAAGAGAACAGCCCCCTTTGCCCCGTTCCCTGCTGGCACGCAGGGATAATTTCGCTCTTCATTGGAAGAGCTTTTCAAGCTCTTCCCTGCTCATCAGCAAATTGAGCACCTCCACCAGCGCATTTGCGCTCAAATGCTCCGGCAGCTCCAGCCTTTTGCACAGCGCTTTGCGCTTTTCCACGCTGTCCGGGCCGATCAGGCCCAGGTCATAGAGGTCTGCTTTTGTGATGGATTTTCCCTTTACAGTGCTTTCTTCATCAATGGTCGCGCCCGCGCGGCGCAGAGCGTCAAGCAAAATTTCCGGTTTCATGCCCTCGACGCCGAGCTTGCCCTCCTTGCCGCCCTTGCGCTTGCGCTTCTCCTTGCCGTAGATGTCCGGTACGTAGGCTTGCAGCACACGACCCTCGGGGATATTGCCCTTGACGCGGTTGCGGATCACGAATCCCGCGCCGTCGGGGTCGGTGAAGAGGATGATGCCCCGCTCCTTGGCGAGCTTTTGCAAAAAGGCCTGCTTTTCCTTGTCGTTGAACACGGCGAAGCCGCCGAGCTCCACGATGACCGCGTCCACGACCTGCGAGAGCGTGTTTTTGTCGTACCGCCCCTCGACGACGATGACTTCCTTTACCTTCGGCTTTGCCATAGATTCACTTCCCCTGTGCAAGGCGCATCAGCAGCAGCTTGAGCTCACCCTCGCTGTCGATACCCTTTTCACTCTTCATGCGTTGGTCGAGCCGCTGGCACATGAGAAGGCTCTGGCTGCACCACTCGCTCGTCGTTTTGCGCGCCGCCTCCATCAGTAAGCGCGCGGGATAGTCTGACCGCATCCCCCACAGCTCCATGAGCCAGAGCTTGTCCTTGCCGTTGTCGAGCGCGATGCGCGCGGTGTAGATGCGCCGCAGCTCCTTGCTGATAACGGCCAAGATCACAAACGGCTCCTCCTGCTTTTTGAGCAGCTGACCCAAAAGCTCCGACGCGCGGCCGTAGTCGCGCTTCGTGATGGCGTTCGTCATATCGAACACCACCGCGTCGAGCACAGGATCGGCCACGGCGTTGATGTCGTCGGTCGTGATGTTCTTTCCCTTGGCGTAGGCGCCGATCTTCTCGATCTCCGGCACAAGGCCGGTCATCAGCGCGCCGCAGGTGAAGATCAGATGCTCCGCCGTCTGCGCGTCGATGCCCTTGCCCAGCGCGCGGAAGCGCCGCGCGATCCAGTTGATGAGATCGCTCCGCTCCTGCGCCTCGAACTTGACGCTCTGCGCGTTTTTGTCGAGCGCCTCATAGAGCTTTTTATAGGTCTTGCTCGGCTTATACTCAATGAGATCATACACAAACACGAGGCAGCAGTACGGCGGAAAGTCATTGAGCAGCGCGATGAGCGCCGTGCGCTGCTCCTCGGGGAGCTTAAAAAGGTCACAGTCCGTTACCACGATGAGCGTGCGCTCGGCCATCATCGGCATCGCCTCGACCGCCTCGTTCAGCTCCTGCATCGTCAGCGTCTTGCCGCTCAGGCGGTGGTAGTTGAACTCCTCAAAGCCCGCGGGGACGAGCTTTTTCTTGATCTCGCCGAGGTAGTATTCGCGCAGATAGCTCTCCTCGCCGTAAAAGATGTAGACCTGACCGATATTGCCCGCGCTCAGGTCGCTTTTCAATTTCTGATAGCCCTTGTTGGGCGTTTTTCTCTCTGCCATGAAGTCCTCTCAGTCCACTGTGATCAATATATTGCCCTGCATGTCCGTGCGGTAGACCGTCACGCCCGCGTCCGTCAGGCGCAGCAGCGCCTCCTCGGTCGGATGGCCGTAGCTGTTGTCGCCCACGCTGATGATGCCGGCCTCCGGCGTCACCGATTCGAGCAGCGTCGTACCGGTGGAATACTTCGAGCCGTGATGTCCGACGAGCAGCACTTCGATATCCGGTAAATCATAGGTCTCGACGAGCTTCGTCTCGGTTTTCGCGTCCATATCGCCGGTGATGAGCGTGTCGAAGTCGCCGAGCGAGCACAAAATCGTCAATCCCAGCTCGTTTGCGCCCTTCTCGCCGAGCGGCGGATAGATCGTCATCGTCGACGCACCGTTTTCTACATCCGTCACCTCGGTGACATAGTGGATGTTCACGCCGTAGCGCTCGGCGAGCGCTTCGACCTCATCGCGGTCACCCTCGCCCGCGTCGATATCGGCAAGGTAGATGGTATCGACATCCACGCGCGCAAAGAGCGCGGCAAGGCCGTTGGCGTGATCCTCGTGATAATGCGTCAGTACCACGGAGTCGAGCGTCACCCCTGCGGAGCGCAGATAGTCCGCCGCGATCGCGCCGGCGTCGATGTAGGAATTTTTGCTGCCGCAATCCACGAGTGCCGCGTGGCCCTCGGAAATGAGCAGCACGCTCTCCCCCTGCCCCACATCGAGCGCGACAACGTTCAGCCCGCCCTGTTCATAGTGTAGGGCATTGACCTTTGCCGCGGCGAAGAGCGACAGGACGAAAAGCCCCACCGCCGCAAAATATCGGTACTTCCCGCGCTTTGCCAGCGCGCAGGTGATGAAGATCGCGTACACGTACGCAAGCCATGCGACGGAAAACGCTGTGTTGAAATAGATGGCGTGGAACGGAAGCTCCTCCAAAAGTCCCGCGATGGCGAGCACCGCGCGAATGCCGAGCGCCGGCACAAAGGCACAGGCCGCGCCGAGCCGCGGCACAGCCGCCGCGATCAGTACCGAAAGTAATCCCAGCGCGAACACAACGCTCACGAGCCACAGGCAAAGCAGGTTGCTCAAAAGCGACACAATGGAGAGCGTTCCGAAATAGTAGCACGCAAGCGGCGTGGAAAACACCATCGCGCCGAGCGTCATCGAAAACGACAGCAGCGCCGCGCGCACAAGCTTGTGCTTGCCGTGGGCACGCTTCGTGAGCTTCGGCGTCAGCCAGATAATGCCCGACACCGCGGAAAACGATAATTGTAAGCTGATGCTTGCGATGGCGAACGGATTTTTGAGTAAAATGAGCAGCAGCGCAAACGAGATGGACGTCGGCGGGTCGTTGTCGCGCCCCAGAAGCGGCGCGATCATGCCCATCGAGATCATGATGCACGCGCGCAGGATGCTCGGCGTCAGGCCTGTGACGAACGCATAGAGGAAAATGAGCGGGATCGTCACGGCGCAGCGGAGCTTTTTCCGCTTATCGCCCATCAGCGAACCGATCAGCGACGCCAGAAAGCAGCAGTGCAGACCCGAGACGGCCATCACGTGGGAAAGGCCGACCTCGGATAAGTTGCTCGCGTCCTCCTCGTCGAGATATTTCTTGTCGCCCAGCAGCAGCGCCCGCAGAAATGCGCCCTCGCGCTCGCTGTAGCTGCGCTCAATGGTCTCACCGAGCGTCCTTGCGATGCGCTGCGGCAGATACTTGAGCGCGCCCGCGTTTGCGTCGTCATAAGTCGGGTCGCCGCGCTGATAGAGCAGGACGTAGACGCCTTTGGCCGTGAAATTGCGCAGATGCAGTCCCTTCCCCGTCGGGTCGGTCGCGCTGTTGAACAGCGCCTCCGCCGTCACGTGCGCGCCGGGCTCGAGGTCCATAAGATCCGCGTCACCGTAGTAGATGGCCCGCCCCGGCAGGCCGCGGTTCAATATCTTCACCGTGACCTTCGCGCCGTGGCTCGTCTCCTCGGCATAGCCCAAAAGCTCGACCTCAACCGTGTCCTGCGTGCCGAGCAGCGCGTCGTTCGGCGCTTTGATAAAATGCGCATAAAGCGTGTTGTACCCGAGCGCAAAGGCAAGACCGAGCGCGCACAAAAAGGCGCGCTTCGCCCAATCTCCGCGTTTGCTTGCGCAGCCGCAGAGTCCCATGATGAGCGCAGCGGCGGCAAATCCGCCGCACAAAATGAGCGCCCACTGCGCGCTCAGCAAATACTGTGAGAGCGCGATGCCGGCCGCGAACGCCGCGCAGAAAATCGCCAATACCCTCATCGGCGCGCGGGGTCGTCCGTCAGTCCGAGCAGATAATCGGTACTGACGCGGTAGTAGTCGGCGAGCTTGATGACCGCCCACACGGGAATTTCTCTTTCGCCGCTCTCGTAGCGGCGGTACACGCTGCGGTGCATATTGAGCATATCCGCGATCTGCTGCTGCGTCTTGTCGTTGTCTTCGCGCAGGTCACGCAGTCGTTTGGTATCCATAAACAATCACCCGGTACAATGCTACCAAACGGCAACATTATTTCCGGTAATTGTGTCCAAACGGAGCCTTTTGTAGTATAGCAGCAACGATTGCTTTTGCCAAGGGGCAAATGCTTGTTCCCTGCACCGTGCAGGGGATGCGGATAAGGGGGATATTCTCTTTCCTCGGAAAGAGAATATCCCCCTTTGACCCCCAAGAGAAAGGGCCCACATTGCAAGCGAGCAGCTCGAAGAGCTGCAATGCTTGCCGATTGCACTGCCATAGCGCGGCGAAGCCGCGTTTGGTGTTGCTATACGACTTGACTTACTCCTACTATCCGCTGCCGCTCTGCCTATCTTGCGATAGTACAGCCTAATTCTCGTCTATCGAGGCACTTATCAATGCGGCGAGCGTCAGCAATGCCGCATTCGGTAGGCAGTCTGTCGCCAGACAAACGTCACTCGCGCCTCACGATAGTAAGGCGCGGTTGCAAAACGGTCACGATTCGCAGGGATTCATGGCGAAGCCATGTACACCGCACCTGATTCCGCAGGCCGAGCAGCTCTTCAAGCTACAAGCCCGCAATGTCGGGGGTCGAGGGGGACTCCCCTCGTCCTTTCTCTCGGGGGTTTAAGGGGGATACTCTCTTTTGAGAAAGAGAGTATCCCCCTTTAGCGCACTCCCGCACGGTGCGGGAACAACGTGCAGCGCTGCCGCGCTGCCAATTTCGCTTCCCCTACGGGAAAACAATCAGCCCGGAGGCCAAGTCATGTCGCGGCCGGAGAGCACATGGAAGTGCAGATGCGGCACGCTCTGTCCCGCCTGCTCGCCGATGTTGGACACGACGCGGTAACTCTCAATGCCCTTCTCCTTGGTGAGCTTGGCAATGACCTCGAAGATGTGCGCGACGACGGCGCTGTTCTCTTCGTTCACGCCCGCGACAGATGCGATGTGCGCCTTCGGGATCACAAGAAAGTGCACCGGCGCCTGCGGCGCGATGTCGTTGAAGGCATAGCAGAGGTCGTCCTCGTAGACCTTGCTCGACGGGATGTCGCCCGCGATGATCTTGCAGAACAGACAATCAGACATGTTTTATCGCTCCTTTCTGTAAAGTAATTTTATCTTACACAAATTGATTTTTCTCGGCATCGTAGGTGTAACCGATGCCTGCAAGCGATGTTTCGATGCTCTCGCGCGCAACGTCCAGATCGTCGCACAGTGCATCAAGAGAATCGTAAAAATCGCGCAGCTTCATATTCACGGCGCTCAGCAGCATCGCCGGATCTTTCGGTAACGCCGCCATCAGCCGAGCTTGCTCAGGATGAGATCATCCACCGCCGCGAGCGCGTCGTCGACCTTGCTGACTTCGGTGCCGCCGCCCATGGCAGAGTCGGGCTTGCCGCCGCCCTTGCCGCCGCAGATAGGCGCGATAGCCTTGATGATATCGCCTGCCTTGATTCCGCTTGCGACCGCTTCCTTGCCGCACACGGCCAGAAGCGTGACCTTGCCGTCCTTGACGGAGGCGAGCACGCCGACGATCTTGGGCTCCTTGTCGCGCAGGAAGTCGCCGAGCTTGCGCAGGGCGTTTGCATCCATGCCGTCGCGCTGGGCGGTGACGAGCTTCAGGCCCTTCACTTCCTTGGCGGAGGTCAGGAACGTGCGCGCCTCGCCGAGCGATGCCTGCTCCTTGAACTTTTCAAGCTGGCTCTTGATCTCCTTCATCTCGCTCAGCATACCGCCGATGCGGCTCTCCAGCTCGTTCGACGTGGTCTTGAGAAGCTGCGCCACGCGCATGAGCTTCTCCTGACCGCCTCTGAGCTCTTCGAGCGTCTGGCGGCCGGTGATGGCCTCGATGCGGCGCACGCCGGAGGCAACGCTGCCCTCGCTCTTGATGCGGAAGAGGCCGACCTTGGCGGTGTTGTCAAGGTGCGTACCGCCGCAGAACTCCATAGACACATCGCCCATCTCGACCACGCGGACAACGTCGCCGTACTTTTCGCCAAACATGGCGACAGCGCCCTTCTTCTTCGCTTCCTCGATGGGCAGCACCTCGGTCACAACGGGGATGCCGCGCAGGATCGCGTCGTTGACGAAGGTATCGACCGCGAGCAGCTGCTCGGGCGTGATGGACTCAAAGTGCGTGAAGTCGAAACGCAGACGGTCGGGCTCGACCAGAGAACCGGCCTGATGCACGTGGTCGCCGAGCACCGCCTTGAGCGCGGCGTCGAGAAGATGGGTGGCCGTGTGGCCGCGGCGGATGGCCATGCGGCGCTCAGAATCAATGGATGCCGTCACGGTGTCGCCGAGCTGGAAGCTACCGTGGATGACCTTACCGGTGTGCATGAACTTGCCGCCCTTGTTCTTCTGGACGTCCGTGACCTCAAACACGGCCTCGCCGCAGCGGATGACGCCCGTATCGCCGATCTGGCCGCCCATTTCGGCATAGAACGGAGTCTTGTCGAGCACGATGATGCCCTCCACGCCGCTCATCATAGCCTCGGCCTGCTCACCCTCGACCACCAGCGCGACGACCTTCGCATCGTCGACGGAATCGTGGTCGTAGCCGACAAATTCCGTGGACGGAATGTCCTTGCCGAACTCAACGCCCGCCCAGCCGAGGTCACCGAGCGCCTTGCGCGCCTCGCGGGCGCGGGTCTTCTGCTCCTGCATCTCGTGGTCAAAGGCCTTGCGGTCGAGCGTCATGCCCTCGTCCTCGACCATCTCGACCGTCAGGTCGATGGGGAAGCCGTAGGTGTCGTACAGCTTGAACGCGTCCGCGCCGGAGAAGACGGTCTCACCCTTCTCCTTGTGGGCGTTCAGAAGCTCGGTGAAGATCTTCATGCCGCCGTCGATGGTCTTGGCAAAGTTCTCCTCCTCGGTGCGGATGACCTTGGTGATATAGGCCTGACGCTCGCGCAGCTCGGGATAATGGCCTTCGTTCTCGTGCACGACCGTATCCACGACCTCATAGAGGAACGGACGGTTGACGCCAAGCAGCTTGCCGTGGCGGGCCGCTCTTCTCAGCAGGCGGCGCAGCACGTAGCCGCGGCCCTCGTTGCTGGGCAGCACGCCGTCGCAGATCATAAAGGAAGCCGAGCGGATGTGGTCGGTGATGACGCGCAGGGACACGTCTTTCTCGCGGCTCTGGCCGTAGCTCGCGCCGGTGATCTCCGTGACCTTGTTCGTGATGTTCATCACCGTGTCGACGTCGAAGAGCGAATCAACGTCCTGGCACACAACGGCCAAGCGCTCAAGACCCATGCCGGTGTCGATGTTCTTCTGCTTGAGCTCGGTGTAGTGGTCGTGGCCGTCGTTGTCGAACTGGGAGAAGACGATGTTCCAGACCTCCATATAGCGGTCGCAGTCGCAGCCGACGGTGCAGCCGGGCTTGCCGCAGCCGTACTTTTCGCCGCGGTCGTAGTAAATTTCAGAGCAGGGGCCGCACGGACCGGAGCCGTGCTCCCAGAAGTTGTCCTCCTTGCCGAACTTGAAGATGCGGTCCTCGGGGATGCCGATCTCCTCGTGCCAGATGCGGAACGCCTCGTCGTCGGCGGGCGTGGTCTCGTTGCCGGCGAAAACAGAGGGATACAGGCGGTTCGGGTCGAGGCCGACCCACTCGGGGCTCGTCAGGAATTCCCACGCCCAGTGGATGGCCTCGGTCTTGAAATAGTCGCCGAACGAGAAGTTGCCGAGCATTTCAAAGTACGTGCCGTGGCGCGCGGTGTGGCCGATGTTCTCGATGTCGCCGGTGCGGATGCACTTCTGGCAGGTGGTCACGCGGTGGCGCGGGGGCTCCTGCTCGCCGGTGAAGAACGGCTTCATCGGCGCCATACCGGAGTTGATGAGCAGCAGCGACGCGTCGTTCTGCGGGATCAGGGAAAAGCTGGGCAGGCGCAGATGGCCTTTTGTCTCAAAAAAGTGCAGGAACATTTCCCGCAGCTCATTGAGACCGTAATACTTGGGCTGAGACATGGTTGGTTTCTCCTTTTATTGTAAAATTTACTGTTGTTCGTTCTGTGTTTTCAGATAAGCGCTCAATTCCGCGAGCTCACGGTCGAGATTTTTATAGAACTGCGTGACGTGCCATCCGTCGCAGAGCGCGTGGTTGATGAAAAGTGACATCGGCAGCATCATGCGGCCGTTTTCCTCGCGGTATTTTCCCCATGCGAAGCGCGGATTGCTGTCGTCTGCGCCGCCGGCGGGCTCTCTGATCTGCGTGTAGTAGAGCCACGGCACGCAGGAGACGAAGAAATTCGCCAGCACGTCGCCATCCTCGGTCAGCGTACCGCGCTCGAGCGTCTCCTTCTGCCGCCGCTTGCCCTCGGCGACAAACTTTTCGTAAGACGACAGATCGTCCTCAAGCAGGCAGTAGACGTAAACGCCCGTGCCGTCGGGCTTCATCACGGTGTACGACGGGTCACAGTGATCATACTCAACGACCTGACCGTCGGGCAGCAATCTCCGCCGCAGCTCGGGAACGGCGTTCGCCGCGCGCATCACCGCATAGAGATAGCTGAGGAAAAACGGACGGCCGTTAAGCGAAGCAAGAAGATCCGTAATATCCACTGGGACCGTGATGCCCGCCCACGGGTCGGTCATCGTGCGGAAGTATTCAAACTGGCCGCCGCGCGGGTCCTTCGTCATGTCGATGATTTTTCTTGTCATCTGCTCACTTCCCTCTCACATCCAGTCCGATAAGGTTCATCTCCGTATCGAACGCGATGCGGAACACCACGGACTTTTTGTCGTATTTTGCGCCGATGACGGCGATGGCATGCGGCTCGTCCGCGTCCGTCACGCCCGTCACCATCGAATCCTTGACCTTTTTGAAGCTGCCGCGCCCCTCGGTCGCGGTATCCATCATCTCTTCAATGGCATCGGCGCTCGTCTGCTCGCGCACATCCTCGCGCAGCGCGTCGTAGACCTCTTCATATTCGCCCTTCGTCAGCTGGGACATGACGGCAAGTCCCGCGCTCGAGACCTTGTCCTCGTCCATGCCGTCGGGCAGCTCGTTTCCGCGGCAGCCGGCCAAAATCACCAGCAGCACCGCAGCCAATGCGAAAAGCCACACTTTTTTGCGCATATCTATCCCTTTCCAAAAAAATAAAGCCTCCGTCCCTACACATAGGGGCGAAGACTTGACACTTCACGGTACCACCCTAATTATCTTTCCGCTTGGGGGAAAGCATCTTAGCCGTCCGGTAACGGGGACGAGGCGTTCCGCTCCTCGCGGACGGCTCCAAAGCGGCTGCTTCACACCGGTGGCCGAGGGCTTGCACCATTCCCCTCTCGCTTCAGGCTCGTCTGCAAAGCTGACTTTTTCATCGCGTTTTACTTGCGTTATTATATCTCAAATTCAGCTTTTGTCAAGCATTCCTTGCCTTTGGGCAGAAAATGGCATATACTGCTTTCGTTTGAATGATGAAGGGAGAATCGCTATGAACCGTTCCCGCTCCGGCTATGTCTATATCGTCCTCTGTGCCGTCATTTTCAGCACGATGGAGGTCATGCTCAAAACCGTGCACGGCGTGTTTGCGCCCATGCAGATCACGTGTCTGCGCTTTCTCGTCGGCGGCATTCTGCTCATCCCGTTCGCCTCGCGCTCGATAAAGAAGAAAAACGCCTCGCTCTCGCGAAAGGACATCGGCTTTTTCGCGCTTTCGGGCTTTCTGTGCGTCGTCATCGCGATGTCGCTCTACCAGATGTCCGTGACCTATACGCGCGCGTCAGTCGTGGCGGTCATCTTCTCCTGCAATCCGATCTTCGTCACGGTGTTCGCCCATCTCTTTCTGCATGAGGACATTCATCGCAACCACATTATCGCGCTCATTTTGGAGCTCACGGCGGCGCTCATCATCATTGACCCCATTCATGCGACGCTCGATCCCACAGGCTCGGTGCTCGCCATTCTCTCCGCCGTGATGTTCGCACTCTACAGTGTGTTCGGCAAAAAGCGTACACCGCGCTTCGGCGGCATCGCTGTTACGTGCCTGAGCTTTCTCTTCGGCGCGGGCGAGCTCGTGTTCATTCTGCTCTTCGGCCGCACGGCGGCGGGCGCGTCGCTCTATGGCGCGGTGGGGCTGAACCTCTTTATCGACGTGCCGCTCTTTGAAAATATCCCTGCCTCGGCCATTCCGGCACTGCTGTACATCTGCTGCATCAACTCCGCGGCGGGCTTCGTCTGCCACATGATGGCGATGGAGAAAACGTCCGCGCAGGAGGCGTCGCTCATTTTCTTCCTAAAGCCCATCTTGGCGCCGATCTTCGCGCTTCTTTTCCTCAAGGAGGAAATTCCGCTCAATATGATCGTCGGCATCGTCTGCTTCCTGATTGGATCGCTGTGCGCGATCCTGCCGGGGATCCTTGCTCAACGCAGGGCGTTGAAAGCGCAAAAATAAGTTTTTGCATTTTTTCCTGCGGCCGCGCAGGGGGAGCAGGAAATGTGGTGCAGCACCTTCGGCGCTGCCTATCCCCCCGTGCCCGAAAAGGCGCGAAAAAGCGTTTTAATCCTTTGCGCTCAAAGAAACCGCATGGCGCACAAAGCTCATCGGCGGCACAAAGCGCGGCAGCTTCATCTTAAACACCGTCTGCGGTGTGCGCGGCTCGTAGAGCTCGAAGCCCTCGAGGTCGTGCATCACGGGCGCGGTCATCGTGAACGGGCGGCTGTCGGGGCCGACGAGCTCGATCTCGTCGCCCGCGGCAAACTTGTTGCGAAGCGACAGCGTCGCGTTGCCGTCCGCATCGCAGTCCGTCACGACGGCGCAGACCTGCCAGTCGCGGATGTAGCGCGCATTGTCGTAATACTGCCCGGGCTGGCCGTAGTAGAAGCCCGTCGAATAATGGCGGTGGCTCACATGCTCTACCTCATCGCGCCATACGGGGTCGACTTCCCTGCCCGCGGCGACGTCGTCGAGCACATGGCGGTACGCACCTGTGACGATGGCGGCGTAGTAGGCCGACTTCGCGCGCCCCTCGATCTTGATGCAGTCGATGCCCGCGTCCATGATATCGTCTAAATGGTCGATCATGCACATATCGCGCGAGTTCATGATGTAGGTCCCCTTCTCATCCTCGAAGACGGGGAAATATTCGCCCGGACGTTTCTCCTCCATCAGCGCATACTGGTAGCGGCAGGGCTGGGCGCACTGGCCGCGGTTTGAGTCGCGGCCGGTCATATAGTTTGAGAGAAGGCAGCGGCCCGAATAGCTCACGCACATCGCGCCATGACAGAAGGTCTCGACCTCCAGCTCCTCTGGAATTTTCGCGCGCATTTCGCGAATCTCCTGTAAAGACACTTCCCTTGCCAGCACCACTCGTTTCGCGCCCAAATCGTACCACGCGCGGGCGCACTCGTAGTTTGCGATCGACTGCTGGGTCGAGATATGGCGCTCGCACTTGGGCGCATACTTCCCCGCGAGCGTAAACGCGCCGAGGTCGGCCAAAATAAGCGCGTCGACACCTGCGTCGTTCAAACGCTCCAAGTGCTCGGGCAGGCGCACGACCTCGTCGTTGCGCGGCATCGTATTCACCGTCACGTGGACGCGCACACCGTGGTCGTGCGCGAATTTCACCGCTTTGGGAAGCTCCTCAGGCGTAAAATTCCCCGCGAACGAGCGCATGCCGAAGCTCGTACCGGCCAAGTACACTGCGTCCGCGCCGTAGAGCACGGCCATCTGCAATTTTTCCATATCGCCCGCCGGGGCGAGGATCTCGGGTTTTCTTCTCATCGTTGTCCTCTTTCAAAGCGGCAGCGTGGCATAAGCCACGCTGCCGCGTCATTTTATGTTAGCCTGCGTACTGGCTGGAGCTGACGAAGCTCGAGTGCTCCGCGTAGGTCTTGAAGAAGTGGTGCACGCCGTCCTTGCCGAGCGCGTAGAAGTAGTAGTTCGTCTGCGCCGGTTCGAGCGCCGCCTGGATGGAGGCGAGACCGGGGTTCGCGATGGGCGTGGGCGGTAAGCCCTCGTACATCGAGAGGTTGTAGGGCGTGTTGTAATTGAGATCGCCGCTCGTGAGCGTGCCGGTGTAGTTGTCACCAAGGCCGTAAATGAGCGAGGCGTCGATCTGTAACTTGTGATACGTCTCGCCGATGTTGTTGAGACGGTTATAGATGACCGATGCGATGTTCTCGCGGTCCGTGCCGTCCGTCTCCTTTTCGATGAGCGAGGCGATGGTCAAGATCTGGTTGAGCGAATAGCCGGAGGCCTCGACCTTCTGCATGAGCTCATCGCTCATCTTTGTATTAAAGTTGTCGAGCAGTCTCGACAGCGCGTGCGTCGGGTCCTCGTCCACGAAGAATTCGTAGGTATCGGGGAAGAGATAGCCCTCAAGGCGCGTCAGGTCGCCCTTTTTATTGTTGTCGATGAACGAATAGTTGAAGTCCGAGTTCATCGCCGCGTCCGTCAGCTTTTCCGCCGTGTTGACGCCGTACTTGTCCATCAGCGCGATGATCTGGCGGACATTATAGCCCTCTGGGATCGAAATTTTAACGGTATTCGCCGTGAGCGACGCGTTCTTGTTGCTCATGCGGTTGATGAGCGCGTCGTAGTCCATGTCGCTGTCGACGGCGTAGGTGCCGATGCCGATGCGGCTTTCCGCGTGGCGGAGCCTGCCGAACGCCTTGAAGAACCACTTGTACTTAATGAGCCCCTCGTCGTGGAGCTTCGTGGCGATGGTGTTCAGGTTGTCGTCGCGCGTGATCTCGATGGTCGTCTCGACCGGTGCCTTGTTGAAAGAGCACATGTCGTTCGCCAGCAGCCAGCCCACACCGGCGAGGATCGCCGACGTGATGAGCACGAACGCGAGCCACAGCGTAAAGCGGCGGCGCTGCCCTTTCTTCTTCAGTTTTTGCCGCTCGGCGCTGCTGCGCGTGGAGCGGTGCTGCGTGCGCTGCTCCGCTTCGCGGACGCTCTCGGCGTCCCAGCGGGCGGTTTGATCGTAGTTGTCCTCGTAGCTCATAGCTCCTCCTTGCTGATTTGAAATTCCCTCACCTTTTTCTATCGGTCAGGCTCACCTTTGCGCGCTCGCGCATAGGATAGGGCATGACAAGTGAGGTGAAACGAAAATGTGCAATAACAACAATAGCTGCGTGTGGCTGATCCTCATCATCATTCTGGTGCTGTTCGGCTGCGGCGGGTGCGGCAATGGCTGCGGGTGCGGCTGTGGCTGCGGTTGCGGCTGTGGCTGCAGCAACAACTGCGGCTGCGGCAACAGCAACGATTGCTGCTGCTAAGGCACTCTCCTCCTGTGAAGATGGGGCGCGTGAGCGTCCCCTTTTCACTTGTTTTTGATGTGGTCAAGCCTTCAAAAGTTCCGTCACGCGGCGGTAAATTTCCTCGTGTATGTCTTCGACCGTGCGCATCGCGCCGTCTTTCGAGCAGCCAATGCGCTGCCAGGAGCAGCGCTCGGCGACCTTTTTCGCATTCTCGCGGCACGCGCGCAGGTAAGCTTCGTCCTGCTCGTGGATGTCGGCCTTCGTGTTTGTCGCCTGTTCGCGCTCGCGCATCATCTTTTCGGTCAGCTCGGTCGGCACATCGAGATAAAAGACGAGCGACGGCTCGGGCAGGCCCAGAAGGCCGTATTCAAAGCCGAAAAGCCAGTCGAGATATTTCTCCCGTTCGCCGTCCGGCAGCTTGCCGGCCTGATGCACGGCGTTCGAGGTCGTGTAGCGGTCAGCGATCAGAAGTCCACCCGCCTCGTAATATTTGCCCCAGTCCTGCTTGTAGGACGCGTAGCGGTCGACGGAGTAAAACGTCGACGCCGCGTAGGCGTTCACATCGCTCGGGTGCGTACCGAACGCGCCGCCGAGGTACAGCTCGACGAGCGCAGCGGACTTTTCCCCATAGCGGGGAAAGTTGAGCTTGCGGCAGTCGACACCCTCGCGCTGCAGCCTCTCGAAGAGCAGCTTGCTCTGCGTCGCCTTGCCGGAGCCGTCCGTGCCTTCAAATACGATCAGCTTGCCGCTCATTTGCGCTTCTCCCCCGAAACGTGGACAAGGAAGAGCGGCAGCTTCATCATACGGCCGATACGGGACGGATTTTTGATAAGGCGGTAGAACCACTCCAAATTATGCTTGCAGTAGAACTCCGGCGCGCGCTGCGCGACGCCCGCAAAAATATCCATCGAGCCGCCAAGGCCCATCAGCAGATGACAACCCGTCGCCTCGCCGTATTTCGCCATGAAGAGCTCCTGCTTCGGCGCGCCGAGGCACACGAGCGCCATGTCCGCGCCGCTCGCCTTGATCTCCGCGGCGATGGGGGCATCCTCCTTAAAATAGCCGTCGTGCGTGCCGGCGATGACAAGGCCGGGAAAGCGGTTTTTGAGATTTTCCGCCGCCTGCTCGGCGACGCCCGGCTTTGCGCCGAGCAGGTAAACGCTCTTGCCGAGCTTGGCGCAGCGCTCGATCATGCCCGTGCCGAACTCGATGCCGGGCACGCGGCCTCTGAGCGGCTGGTGCAGAATTTTTGCGCCGTACACGATGCCGATGCCGTCCGGCAGCACGAGGTCCGCACCGTTGACGGCGGCGTTCGCCGCGGCATCCGCGCGGCAGGTCTCCACAATCTCGGGATTGGGCGTCACAACATAGTGCGCACCCTCGGAGCACAGAAGCTCTTCCCCGTGCGCAAGCGCCTCGTCCATCGTCACATTATCAAAGCCAACGCCTAAAATATTGATCCGCATGATAGTCTGTCCGTTTCTTTCACATTTTTATTAAAGCAGTTTATTATATCACTCTTTTTTGCCGCTTTCAACCGCTTTGGCGCTTTTCTCCGGCAGCTGCGAGAGGATGACCGCCGCAAGCATCAGCGCGCAGCCGAAATACTCGCGCAGGCTCATGCGCTCGTGCAGGACGATCGCGCCGCAGACAACGGCAAAAAACGACTCGAGGCTCAGCAGCAGCGACACGACCGTCGGGTCGCCGTCCTTCTGCGCGATGATCTGCAGCGTGTAGCCCACGCCGCTCGACACCACGCCGACATAGAGCAGATACGGGATGCAGGTCTTCACCGCCTCGAGCGTGGTGTGCTCGCCGAAGACGAGCGCGCCGACGGCCGAGAGCACAATGACCACCACGAACTGCGCGCAGGAAAGCGCAATGCCGTCCACCCGCTGCACATAATGATCCACCGCGAGGATCTGCGCGGTAAAGGCAAAGGCGCAGAGGAAAATATAGAAATCGCCGCTGCTGAACGAGACGGAGCCGCCGTCAAAGCAGAGGAAATAAAGCCCCGCCACAGCAAAGAGCACATAGATCCAGGTGCTCTTCTTCGCCTTTTTGCCCAGCATGATGCTGAACACCGGCACGAGTATGATATAGAGCGTCGTGATAAAGCCCGCCTTGCCCGCGGTCGTCGTTTCAATGCCGAACTGCTGCAAATTGACGCCGAGTGTAAGGAAGAACCCGCAGATCAGGCCGCCGCGCAGCAGCGCGCGCTTTTCCTCCGCGGTATACTTCTCGCGCGGGCGAATGCGCCGCACAACAAGCAGCAGCAACAGCAGCGCCAATGCCGCAGGAATGGAACGCAGCGCGTTGAAGCTGAAGCATCCGAGATGCCCCGCGCTGAGACTCTGGGTCACAAAGGAGCTGCCCCAGATCATCGCTGTGATCAGCGGCAGAACGATCTGGCGGACTTTCGGATTTTTCATAGTTGCCTCCCGGATATCACACATGTTACAATGTGACATAGCATATCAAAATGCTGCATTTTTCGCAAGTATTCCGGCAGAAAAATTTGCACCGAACGGAGGCGCCCCATGCAAATCGACGACATTCTTCTGCTCCGCATGAACCGTCAGTATCTTTTTGTCCCCGCAGAGGACGAGCTCACCGTGCTGCGCGACCTCTGCGGCTTGCAGGCGCAGTTTTACGGCAACTGCCTGCACGCGCTGCGTCTCCGCTGCGGGAAAGCGCCGGGTGAGGATATCCTGCGCACCTCCGCCGTCAAAATGTGGACGCTGCGCGGCACACTGCATCTCATCGCACTCGATGACCTGCCGCTCTTCCTCTATGACGGGCGCAATCATTTTCTGCGTCCGTGCGACACGATGTCGGACGACGACCGTCTCTCCGCCGCGCGCAAGCGCGAGCTGGCCGCGATCATTTTAGACGCCGCCAAAAAAGGCTGCGGCGACCGCAAGGAGCTGCGCCTTCTCTGCCGCGAGCACGGCATGACCCCTGATGAAGAACAAAACGCGTTTGATCCCTGGGGCGGGCTGCTCCGCGCGCTGTGTGAAAGCGGCACGCTCGGCCACACCGCGCAGCAGAAAAAGGCCTTTCGCCCCTGCCCGCCGTTTGCACCGATGACAAAAGCCGCCGCCCTGCGCGCTCTCATGCGGCGCTATCTGACACACTACGGCCCCGTAACAGTACAGGACGCCGCATACTTCTTCGGACTGCCCCAGCGAGAGCTGCTGCCGGTCATCGAATCGCTCTCCCCGCAAGAGTTTATCTGTGAAGGTAAAATATTTTACAGCTTATGCGATATCAATATTATCGGCGACCTGTCCTGCTGCCGATTCCTCGCTGGCTTTGATCCGCTGATGCTCGGATATGAGAAGCGGTCAAACCCGTTCCTGCCCGAAGAGGCTCTGCGCGGCGTGTTCACGCTCGCCGGTATCGTTAGACCGAGCATCCTGCTCGACGGGAAGATCGTCGGCGTTTGGAAACGCCGCGGGAAAGCTGTCGAATTGACATGGTTAATACCTTTACAATCCTTGCAGTGCAAAAGAATCGAAGAGGAAGCTCTTCGGATTTTTGGAGATTCGGTCTCCAAACTGGTTTGGAGGGATTAAGTCGCGCCCGTTGGGCGCGAGGGGGATAGCAGCGCCGCAGGCGCTGCACGGATCAAAGGGGGGATTCTCTTTCGCAAAAGAGAATCCCCCCTTTGAAACCCCAAGAGAAAGGCTTGACATTGCAGGCGAGCAGCTCGAAGAGCTGCAATGCTTGCCGATTGCACTTCCCTGCGCGCGGCGTTGCCGCGTTTGGATCTGCTATACGATTTGGGTTACTTCTACTACCCGCTGCCGCTCTGCCCATCTTGTAGAAGTACAGACTAATTTCCGTCTACCTCCAGTCTCCACAATGCGGCGAGCGCAGCAATGCCGCATTCCGCAGGCACTCTGCCGCCAAACTACCGTCACTCGCGCCTCACGATAGTAAGGCGCGGTTGCGAGTGGTAACGAGCAGTAGGGGTTCATGGCGAAGCCATGTACACCGCACCTACACTGCGCAGCGCGTGCAGCTCTTCGAGCCACAAACTGCCAATGTGCGGGGTCAAGGGGCAAGGCCCCTTGCGTTCTCTTGGGGGTCAAAGGGGGCCATTCTCTCACGTGAGAGAATGGCCCCCTTATCCGCATCCCCACACGGTGTGGGGCAATCACAACTTAGTAATATGTACCCCCGCTGTTTTCAGCATTAACTTTTTGGTGCCGACCGTATCAAACGCCACCTCAAGCAGCGCATCGCCGCCCATAGGGGTGACGGAGATGACCAGTCCGTCACCGAACGTCTTGTGGTGGATCTGGTCGCCGGAGGAAAGCTGAAGCAGCGGCGCGGAGGCGGCGGGCTTCTGCGCCGCGAGTTTTTGCGACGCCTGCGATTTTGGTCTGCGCTGCATGACGCTGTCGTAGCGCGCCGCGCCCTGACCGTAGCTACCGTAGCCGCGCGTAGAATACGAGCTTCCCTCGTCAAAGCTCGTGTCGCCAAAGCCGGACGCGCCCTGCGCCTGACGGCCGACCCAGTCGGCATTCTCCGACGGGACCTCCTCCAAAAAACGCGAGGGTTCACTGACGCTCGTGCGGCCAAACAGCATGCGCTGGCGCGTGCAGGTCATCGTCAGGCGCTCCTTTGCACGCGTCATCGCGACATAGCACAGTCTGCGCTCCTCTTCGACCTCTTCATCGTTGTAGCGCACGCGCTCGCCGGGGAAGATGCCCTCCTCCACGCCGACGACATACACACACGGGAACTCAAGACCCTTTGCGCTGTGCATCGTCATCATCGTCACGCAGTTGTCGCTCGTCGCGCTGTCGAGGTCGGTGTAGAGTGCGATCTCGTTCAAAAAGCCCGAGAGCGTCGCATCCTCCGGATCGTTTTCGAGGAACGAAACGATGTTCGACTTGAGCTCCTGCACGTTTTCAAGCCGCCCACGGCTCTCCACGTCGCCCTTTTCCTGCAGCGTGCGTACATAGCTCGTCTGCTCGCAGACCGCGTCATAGAACTCCGCGAGCTCCATCGTGTCCGCCATCTCGCGCAGCGCGGCGATGAGCTGGGCGAAGCGCTCGAGCTTGCCCGCCGCGCTCTTGAGCACGGCGTACTCCCCTGCGTGCTGCAAAACGGCCATCATCGGCACGCCCTGCTCGCTCGCGAGATCCTGCACGCGCTCGATCGTCGTATTGCCGATACCGCGCGGCGGATTGTTGATAATGCGGCGAAGCCTCAAGTCATCGCTCGGGTTGTTGATGACCGCGAGGTACGCGAGCATGTCCTTGACCTCCGCGCGTTCGAAGAACTTTGTCCCGCCGACGACCTGATACGGCACGCCGTTGCGCTTGAACGCGTATTCGAGCGCGTTCGACTGTGCGTTCATGCGGTACAAAATGGCATTTTCCTTCCAGTTCCGCCCGCGGTTGTAGTCCATCATAATGCTGCTGACGACAAAGTTCGCCTCGTCCTGCTCGTTGAAGACGGTCTTGATGAGCACCCTATCGCCCGCACCCGCATCGGTCCAGAGGGTCTTGCCCTTGCGGCCCGTGTTATTCTTAATGACCGCATTCGCCGCGTCGAGGATGTTCTGCGTCGAGCGGTAGTTCTGCTCCAAGCGGATCGTGCGGCAGCCTTTGTACTCCTTTTCAAAATTCAGGATGTTTGTGATATCCGCACCGCGGAACTTGTAGATGCTCTGGTCATCGTCGCCGACGACGCAGATGTTTCCCTTCTCCCCCACGAGCTGCTTCATCAAAAGGTATTGCAGCCGGTTCGTGTCCTGATACTCGTCGATGAGCACATAGCGGAACTTGCGGCGGTAGTAGTCGCGCACCTCGCCCTCCTGCTGCAGCAGCGTGACCGCGTGGAGGATGATGTCGTCGAAGTCGAGCGCGTTCGCCTCGGCCAGACGGTGCACGTAGCGCGTATAGATCTTGGCGATTGCCTCTTTGCGCCAGTCGCCGCTGTCCTTCCAGCGGCGGGAGTAGTCCTGATGCGACTCCATCGCGTCCTTTGCGTTCGAGATGGCCGAAAGCACCTCGCGCGGCGTGAGCTTCTTCTCGTCGATGTTCAGCTCTTTCAAAATGTCCTTGATGACGCGCTTGGAGTCATCCGTGTCGTAGATCGTAAAGTCGCGCGAAAAGCCGAGGCGGTCGATATCGCGGCGCAGGATGCGCACGCAGGCGGAGTGGAACGTCATCGCCCAAACACTCTCCGCGCCCTGGATACCGAAGGCGGAGAGTCTCTCTCTCAGCTCGTTTGCCGCCTTGTTCGTGAATGTCACCGCCAGCACCGACCACGGCGCGGCAGGTTCAAGCGTGCAGAGGTGCATCATGCGGCTGCGCTCGTCGCTCGTCGGATGCTCGGGATAGCTCTCCAAAAATGCAAGGTCGTCCTCCGTCGCCCACGCCGGCACATCCGCGCTGTCGCTCCCCCGCCCGTAGGTCAAAAGATTTGCGACGCGGTTGATGAGAACCGTCGTCTTGCCGCTGCCTGCGCCCGCGAGCAGCAGCAGCGCGCCCTCGGTCGTCAGCACGCCGCGGCGCTGTTCAGGGTTGAGTTTTGCAAAATCCCGCGCAATGGCCGCTTTTCTCGCAGCGGCATAGCGGGCGATAAAATCGCTCATATTGTTTTCACCTTTCCTGATCTTTCCACATCTTACCCTTTTTTCGTGCTCCGGTCAACTCCGTTCGACAAAAATCGACTTTTTGTTCGATTTTTGTTGACAAGAACGTTTGTTCGATTTATAATCATACTCGAACAAAGATTCTATTTGTCAGGAGGAATTTTCCATGGCTGCTTCCACATTTATTTTCGTTTTCATCGGCGTCAGCGTCGTCACCACCAAGGTGATGAACACGCTGCTCCTGCTCGACCAGCCCAAGCGCCGCAGCGCGAGATCCGCCCGCTGAGAACATGAACCTTCTCGACAAGCTCACGATCCTTTCCGACGCGGCAAAGTACGACGCCGCCTGCACCTCGAGCGGGGCCAAGCGCGGCTATCAGGAGGGCAAGATCGGCTGCACGTCCACGTCCGTCGCGGGCTGCTGCCACACGTTTTCGTCCGACGGCCGCTGCGTGACGCTCTTGAAGGTGCTGCTCTCGAACGACTGCTGCTACAACTGCAAATACTGCGTCAACCGCTGCACGAACGACACACCGCGCGCGACCTTTACGCCCGAAGAGCTTGCCGAGTTGACGATCGAATTCTACCGCCGCAATTATATCGAAGGGCTGTTCCTCTCCTCCGGCGTGCTGCGCTCGCCGGACTATACGACGGAGTTGATGATCCGCGCGCTGTCGATTTTGCGCAGCGAGTACCGCTTCAACGGCTACATCCACGCCAAGGCTATCCCCGGCACGTCGCCGGAGCTTGTCGAACAGCTCGGCTTTCTTTCAGACCGCCTGAGCGTGAACATCGAGCTGCCGAGCGAAGCAGGACTCAAGCTGCTCGCCCCCAATAAAACAAAGCAGGCCATCCTGCGCCCGATGACGCAGATCCGCGACCGCGCAAAGCAGAGCAAGCAGGAGCTTGTCAAATACAAGCACGCACCGCGTTTCGCCCCCGCGGGGCAGAGCACACAGCTCATCGTCGGCGCGACAAAGGAAAGCGACCTGCACATTCTGAATCTCACGCAGGCGCTTTACGATTCCTATCGGTTAAAGCGCGTGTTCTACTCAGCCTATGTGCCGGTAGTCGAGAACACGCTTTTGCCCGCGCTCGACACCAAGCCGCCGCTGCTGCGCGAGCACCGGCTCTATCAGGCCGACTGGCTGCTGCGGTTTTATGGCTTTCGCGCAAACGAGCTGCTCGACGACAACGCGCCGGACTTTGATCCTGCCCTTGACCCCAAGTGCTGCTGGGCGCTGCGCCATCCCGAGTTCTTCCCCGTCGAGGTGAACCGCGCGGACTATGAAGCGCTGCTGCGCGTGCCGGGCATCGGCGTTGTCAGCGCCAAGCGCATTTTGGTCGCGCGCCGCTCGGGCGCGCTGCGCGCGGAGGACCTCAAAAAGCTCGGCGTCGTGATGAAGCGTGCGCAATACTTTCTCACCTGCGGCGGGCGCTATGCCTCGCCGCTCAAGCTGTCGCAGGAGGGCATTTTGCAAAACCTGATGGCCGTGGAGCGCCGCGCGCTCCCACAGGCCGAGGCACAACAGCTATCCCTTTTCGATCAGGTCGGCTAAGGAGGCCGCTATGGCATGGCGCGAGATCATCTATCAATACGACGGCAGCTTTGAAGGGCTCCTCTGCTGCGTGTTTGAAAGCTACACAAAAAAAGAACGCCCCACCGCGATTTTGCGCGATGGGGACGACGAGCCCTCCCTTTTTGAAATTCGCGCGGTCACGACGGACCGCGCCCACGCGCAGCGCATCTACCGCAGCCTCTACAAGCGAAGTCCGGAAGTCGGCCCCTTCCTGCGCCGCGCGTTTCTCACCTGCCTTCCCGACAAGGAGATGGCCATTTACCGCTTCATCGTCAAATTTTACCGCGAGGGCGCGCCGCTGCTCTCGCGCCTGAGCGACGACACCTATCTGCCGCTGCTCAAGGCCGTGCGGCAGCTTTCGGGCGAGGTCGAGCAATTCCGCGGCTTCACCCGCTTTTCCGACTTTGACGGCGTACTCGGCGCGGAGATCGAACCGAAAAACCGTGTGCTCCCTGTCCTGCGCCGCCACTTCTGCGAACGCTATCACAACGAGACGTTTTTCCTCTACGACCGCACGCACCGCGAGGCGCTGCTCTATAGCGGCGGCGTGTCGCGCATCGTGCCGCTCAATCACTTTGAAATGGCGCAGCCGGACGAAGTCGAGGCGGGCTATCGCCGCCTCTGGCGCCGCTTTTACGACACCGTCGCCATCGAGGCACGCAAAAATGAAAAGCTTCGCATGACGCACATGCCCAAGCGCTACTGGGGCATGATGACGGAGTTTCAGAACGAAAGCTACTTCAAAGCCCGTCCGAAAGAGACGCCCTCAGCTTCTCCAGCGCCCGGCGCTCCAGCCGCGATACCTGCACCTGCGACACGCCCAGAAGGCGCGCCGCCTGCTCCTGCGTCAGCCCCTTGAAAAAGCGCAGCAGGATCGTCATTTTCTCGCGCTCAGGGAGCTCGTCGATGGCTTCGCGCAGCGCGATGCGCTCAATGAGCCCGTCCTCTGGCGACTCACCGCCGAGCATCCCCTCGAGCGTCAGGCCGTCGCCCGTTTCGCGCTGCAAGCTGTCCGGCGCAGCGACCGCCAGCTCACACTGCGCGATCTCCTCGGCATTGAATCCCGTCTCCTCCGAAAGCTCGGAGAGCGCCGGTTCGCGCCCGAGTGTATTTTTGAGCTTTTCGCGCGCGGCGAAGATCGTCGCCGCCTGCTCACGCATGCTGCGGCTCACCTTGATTGCACCGTCATCGCGCAGAAAGCGTCGAATTTCGCCCGCGATCTTCGGCACAGCGTAGGTTGAAAACTGCGTGCCGAATGCAAAGTCAAATCCCTTTATTGCTTTGATGAATCCAAGGCATCCGAGCTGATAGAGGTCGTCCGGCTCCACGCCGCGGCCGTAATAGCGCCGCACGATGCTCCAGATGAGGCCGCTGTTCTCGCGCAGCATTTGCTCGCAGGCCTGCTCGTCGCCCTGCACCGCGGCCTTGAGCAATTCCGGCGCGGCGTTCATCGGCGCGCCGTGCGCAGCGCGATCCTGCGCTTCATCGTCACGACCGTGCCCTTGCCGTTTTTCGAGCGCACAGCGAGCGAATCCATAAAGCTCTCCATGATCGTAAAGCCCATGCCGCTGCGCTCTTCACCGCCAGTCGTGTAGAGCGGCTCTCGCGCTTTTTCGACGTCCGCAATGCCGCACCCCCAGTCGCGCACGGTGATCTCAAGGAGATTTCCGTCGAAAATGCATGCGCGCAGCGCGATCTTGCCGATCTCCTGCGGATAGGCATGGACGATGGCGTTCGTCACCGCCTCGCTCACGGCGGTCTTGATGTCACCGAGCTCGTCGAGCGTCGGGTCGAGCTGCGCGGCAAACGCCGCGACCGCAGCGCGCGCCAGCCCTTCGTTGACGCTGCGGCTCGGAAATTCAATGGCTATGTAGTTATTCGGTTTTACTTTCATCGCTCTTTTCCCCCTCCTCAAGCGGTACGATGCGGAAAATTCCCGCGGCGGTAAACACTTTTTTCGCCTGCGGCGGAACGTTTTTGATCGCAGCGCTGCCGCCCATGGCGCGCATACGCTTGAGCGCGCGCATCACGACGGCGATGCCCGACGAATCCATAAAGCTCACACCCGAAAAATCCAGCGTCAGTTTGCTCGGCAGCGCCGCATCCAGCTCCCATTCGAGCTTCCGCATCGCCTCCTTCGCCGCGTGATGGTCGAGCTCCCCGCGCAGCGTGAGCGTCAGTTCACGCCCTTCGCCCGATGAAATGACCTCCATTGCTCTCCCTCCGTTTCCTTCAAGCGTTTTCCCTTTCGTTTCTCAAAGTATAGCCTGTCCTCCTGCCGTTTTTTTGTCGAAGACCGCCGGTATTTTGATTTTTCTTTGCCGCGCCTCATTGACATCTGCGCTTCCGCCCTGTAAAATGAGGAAAACGATCAAAGGAGAATCTCTCATGCGAAGAAGCGACCGCGAGATCACCGATCTGGGCGAAATTCTCTCCATTATCAACGATTGTAAAGTGATCCATCTTGCCATGGTAGACGATGGAGAGCCGTATCTTCTGCCGCTGAATTTCGGCTATGCCTGCGAAGGCGGTGCGTTCTCGTTCTTCTGCCACAGCGCACGCGAAGGCCGTAAGCTCGACATTCTGCGCAAAAATCCGACCGTCGCCTTTGAAATGGACTGCCGCGGTGCGCTCGACGAGCACGATGTCGCCTGCCAGTGCGGATACTACTTCGCCTCCGTCACCGGCGTCGGCCATGTCGAATTTTTGGACGGTGAAGAAAAGCTCGTCGCGCTGACCTCCCTCATGCGCCACATGGCGGGCCGTGAAGATCAATTCACCGAGCAGCAAGCCCGCACAGTCGAGGTCTTTGCCGTTCGCGCCGACAAGCTCGGCGCCAAGGCAAAGGTGCCGCACAGCGCGCAGTAGTCATGGATAGCAAGCAAGTTTTCAAACCCAAAAGGACGTGTTGTACAGGAAACGCTCTGAGCCCGTCGAACTGATGAATATGTGCGTGCTCCGCCGCGGCAGCAAGGTTTTGGTGCAGGACCGCACAGATTCCAACTGGCCAGGCGTTGCTTTTCCGGGCGGTCATGTTGAAAAGGGTGAATCCTTTACAGATTCCGTCATTCGTGAGGTTCAGGAGAAGACAGGTCTGACAATCTCCTCTCCGCGCCTGTGCGGGATCAAGGACTGGTGCGAAGACGGCGTGCGTCATGTCGTGCTGCTCTATCGCGCGGAGCAGTTTACCGGAACGTTGCGCTCTTTCGACGGGGGCGAGGTCTGGTGGGCGGAGCCCGCCGGTCTCCCCTCGCTCGATCTTGCATCTTCCGACATGCTCGACCTTCTCCGCGTGTTTGAAGAAGATGATCTCAGCGAGCTGTTCTACCGCCAGAACGGTGAAGATTGGACTTACAAATTGAAATAATCTCAAAAAATGAAAAGCACCGCTGTGCAGATACCCTCTGCACAGCGGTGCTTTCTTTTCAGTTTTACAGCGCGCGTTCCATCGGCAGATACGCCGAATCGCCGTTCGGGAATTCCTCACCCGTCAGCGCAAAGCCGTTCTTTTCCCAGAACGCTTTGCTCTGCGGATTGCCCCTGTCCACCGCGAGGCGCACCTTGCAGAATTTCTCCCGCCGCAGCTCGTCCAACAGCTCGCCGATCAGCGCCGTGCCAAGGCCGCGGCCCTGCCGCTCCTTTTTCGTCATAAAGAATCCGATGTAGGCGGTGTCATCTTGCGGGTAGCGCTCGATCAGGTCCAGCACGGCGACGAGCGTTTCTCTGTCGAAAAAACCGAGATAATGCTTGTCCACCGCGCATTTCCCCGGCGGCAGCGCCGTCATGTCCTCCAAAACGCTCTCCCTCGTCGCAAGCGGCGGATGGTAGCGGTAGAACTGCTCGTTCTCCGCGCAGAGCGCTAAAATCTTGTCTACATCCCCCGCCGTCAGCGGCCGGACGGCGTATTTTTGTGAAAAATCCAGCTTCATTTCTCCGCCTTGCTGGCCGCGAGCACTTCCCAGTAGTCCTTGTAGTTTGCCTGCAAAAGCTCGGGCGTGTTCAGGCCGTAGGGGCACTTCGACATGCAGTGGCCGCAGTGGCGGCAGTTTTCGATCTGGTGCATCTTCTGCTGCCATTCCTCGGTGAGCCACGCCGCTGCAGGGGCGCGTCGCAGCATGAGCGACATGCGCGCACACTGGTTGATTTCGATGCCCGCAGGGCACGGCATGCAGTAGCCGCAGCCGCGGCAGAATTCGCCGCATAGCTCCTTGCGGTCACGCTCGATAGTCGCTTTGCGCTCATCCGTCAGCTCAACGCCCTCGCGGATACACTGCAAAAACTGATCAAGCTCGCTCTCGCGCTGCACGCCCCAGATGGGCACGACGCCATCCTGCTGCGCCATCCACGCCGCCGCCGTGAAGCCGTCGCGGATCAGGCCGCCCGCCATGCCCTTCATGGCGATAAAGCCCATGTTTGTTTCGCGGCACTTTCTGACGAGCTCCATCTCCTGCTCGCCCGCGAGGTAGCTGAACGGAAACTGCAAGGTCTCGTAGAGGCCCGAGTCGATGGCCTCGTGCGCCACGGCAAGGCGGTGGTTCGTGATCGAAATGTGGCGAATTTTGCCCTGCTTTTTCGCCTCGAGCGCCGCGTCGTACAGGCCGTCTTCTCCACCCGGCTTCGGGCAGAAGGCGGGATTGTGGAACTGATAGATGTCGATGTAGTCGGTTTTCAGCGTGCGGAGACTGGTCTCCAGATCCTTCCGGAAGCCCTCCGCCGTCTGCGCGCCGGTCTTCGTCGCCAGCACGATCTTGTCGCGCATCGACGAGAACGCCGCGCCGACTTTCTGCTCGCTGTCGGAATACGCGCGCGCCGTGTCGAAAAAGTTGATGCCACCGTCATACGCCTTGTGCAGCAGGTCGACCGCATCCTGCTCTCTGATGCGCTGGATCGGCAGGCAGCCAAATCCGTTTTTCTCGATGACAAGATTCGTCTTGCCAAGCGTGATCTTGTTCATGGAAATTCTCCCTCCTATCTTGGATACCCCAAGCATAGCAAAATCGCTCTTTTTTTGCAATATCCTGTTTCCCGCTTGACAACGCGCCGCACTCCCGCTATTATGTAGGCAATCTACTATGTAGACAATCTACTTATCAGGAGGCGTATGTATGACGGTCGACAAAAGTCTGCTCGCGGGCAGTACAACGATGCTTGTGCTCAAGCTGCTCGACGGGCAGGACATGTACGGATATCAGATGATCGAAGAGCTCTCCCGCCGCTCCGAGCGCGCGTTCGCGCTCAAGACCGGCACGCTCTATCCCCTGCTGCACTCACTTGAGGAAAAGGAGCTCATCCGCTCCTATGAAAAAGATGAGGGCGCGGCGCGCCCGCGCCGCTACTACCATTTGGAGCGCAAGGGGCAACATTTGCTGCGCGAAAAAGAAGTCGAATGGGCGACATTTACCACTGCGGTCGATCGCGTGCTGAAAGGGGGCGTCTGCCTTGGCTCTGCCTGAAACCTTTACCCAGTTTGCCCGCACCGCGGCTGAGCAGCTGCGGTGGAAAAAGGCGCGGCCGCTCGTCGAAGACGAGCTTTTGACCCACCTCTGCGACCAGCGCGACGCGCTGATGGCGGGTGGCATGGACGAGACCGTCGCGGCCGCAGAATCCCTTCGTCTGACGGGCGACCCGTATGAGATCGGCACGGAGCTTGACCGCGTCCACCGGCCGAAAACACCAAAGCTTCTTTTTGCGCTCGCGGCACTCATCGCGCTTGCAGGGCTTGCGTTCACCGCGCTTGTAAGCTTTCGTGACTACGAATTGTCCTATTTTGCTGTGCATCAGAGCGTGGCGCTGCTGCTCGGTACGGCAGCGATGCTCGCGGCGTATTTTCTTGATTTTACGCTGCTCGGGCACTTTGCCCTGCCGCTCGCGCTCATGTTCCATGCCGCATTGATCCTGCTCGGTCTCCTGCCCATCGGCGGGTTCTGGCTCCGCTACATCTATGTTTCGACGCATATTCTCCTGCGCGGCCTACCGCTGCTGTTCCCGCTGATGTTCGCTGTGCTGCTCTATGCGCTGCGCGGGCGGCACGGCTGGGGCATTTTCGCTGCCTTCGTCTGCCTCGCGGTGCAGTGCATGTTCTGCCTGCGCGTCCCGTGCCTGCTCGATCTGGGCTTTCTGTTTCTCTGTGACAGCGCGCTGCTCATTTTCTGCGCCCGCAATGGCTGGTTCGGCCTTGGCAAAAAGTTGGAGACGCTGCTCACCACCCTGCCGCTCGCCGCCGACATTGTGTGGGTCCTTGTTCTCGGTGCAAACTGGTTCGCGCGTCAGCTCGCCATTGTGCTTGATCCTCACTCCTACATTGACGGACACGGCTATCAAACCGTTGTACTGCGTGAACTGCTGCAAAATGCCAAATTTATCGGTCCGGGCGGCGTGGGACCGTACAGCGCACAGCACCTTGCCCGCTGGGAGGGCTTCGGCATGGTCGACTTACAGGCGCACGCGCTGACGCTGCTCGTCCACCGCTGCGGCTGGCTGGCACTCATCGCACTCGTCACGCTGCTGACGGCGCTGCTCATTCTCGCTTTCCGCCGCTGCCGCAGGCAGGAGAGTATGCTCGCCCGCCTCGTTTCCTATTCCGTGCTGCTGTCGTTCACCACGCAGGCGGCCGCCTATCTTTGCTGCGACCTCACGCTGATCCCCATCAGCGGCGGTGTAGCCTTCCCGTTTTTCACCTTTGGCATCAAGACGATCCTGCTCAACATGCTACAGCTCGGTTTTCTGCTCTCCACGCTGCGCGTCGGCAGCGTCGTACGCGATAAGGATATTGTTGCCGGGCCGGTGCGGCCCAAGCGGCGCTTACGCATAAGCTTTTCATGGGAAAGCGCCTAAAGTCCGCGCCGTGCGCGGAGAAATAGCAGCGCCGCCGGCGCTGCACCACATTCCCTGCGTACCCGCAGGGGAGCGAATAAGGGGGATATTCTCTTTCCTCGGAAAGAGAATATCCCCCTTTGACCCCCAAGAGAAAGGGTCTGATTGGCAGTCTCGGGCTTGAATGACTTTTATGCCTCCGGAATAGGAAGGCCTGCGCGCGGCATTGCCGCGGTTGGTGTTGCTATACGATTTGACTCACTTCTATTATCCGCTGTTGCGCAGCCGTTGGCGGCTCTGCTGCCTTACGGATGCGGCACACCCCTTGCGGGTGCCGCTCTCGAATCTAATCGCAGGTTCAGTGTAATCGCCTACTACCGATAGTGCGTATATTGCGGCGAGCGCAGCAAAGTCGCCCCAGCAGGCAGAAGCAAATTTGCACAAATCCATAGTAGATGGAGATTGCGTAAGACTAACGAATCGCAGGCAAAGCGACAGCGAAGATAGAAGCAAACCAAGTCGTATAGCAACACCACCTGGCAGGCACCCGATTCGGCAAGCGCCGCAGCTCTTCAAGCTGCTCGCTTGCAATGTCAAAACCTTTCTCTTGGGGGATCAAAAGGGGGAGGTTCTCTTTTGTGAAAGAGAACCTCCCCCTTTATCCGTCCCCTGCGCGGCGCAGGGAACCAAATCCGTTTCCTAATGGAATGTAATTATTTTTTCATCGCCGCCGCGGAAGCATCGAGCTTCTCAATGAGCGCCTTGAGCTTCTCTGCATCGGCGCGGGCGCCGTTGACGACCGCCTCCGGCGCTTTGGCGAGGAAGCCCTCGTTTTTCAGCTTGTTCTCGATACCGGCGAGCTGCTTTTCGGCGTTTGCCTTCTCCTTGGCAATGCGTGCGAGCTCCTTTTCAAAGTCGACGAGTTCGGCGAGCGGCATGAAGATACGCGCGGCGTGGGTGTCGACCTCGACCTTGCCGTCGGCGTCGATGGCGGCATCGGCGGGCACGATCGTCACATCGCTGGCAGAGGCCAGACGCGTGAAGAACGGGATACCGGCGCTGAATGTATCGGCGTGCGCGGTGGCGACGGTGTAGTGCACCTTCTTCGACGGCGCAACGTTCATCTCGTTGCGGCGGGCACGGATGGCGGTGATGGCCTCGATGACGGTCTGCATCGCCTCCTCCTCGGCGGGAAAGCTGAACTTTTCGTTGTACTCCGGCCACTTGGAGAGCATCAGGAACTCGCCCTCGTGCGGAAGCGCCTGCCAGATCTCCTCCGTGATGAACGGCATGAACGGGTGCAGGAGCTTGAGCGTCTCGATGAGGACATAGCAGAGGACGTTCTGTGCGTTCTCGCGCGTGGTCTGATCGTCGCTGTTGAGGCGGTTCTTCGTCAGCTCGATGAACCAGTCGCAGTAGTTGTCCCATATGAAGTCATAAATTTTTGCGGACGCGACGCCGAGCTCGAAGGCGTCCATATTGTCCGTGACCTCGCGGATGAGCGTATTGAGCTTCGAGAGGATCCACTTGTCCTCGAGCTCGAGCTTTTTGGGCAGCTCCACGTGGTCGATCGTCAGGTTCATCATCACGAAGCGGCTCGCGTTCCAGATCTTGTTGCAGAAGTTGCGCATCGCCTCGCACTTTTCGACGTAGAAGCGCATGTCGTTGCCCGGGGAGTTGCCGGTGATGAGGTTGAAGCGCAGCGCGTCCGCGCCGTACTTCTCGGCCATCTCCAGCGGGTCGATGCCGTTGCCGAGCGACTTGGACATCTTGCGGCCCTTGTCGTCGCGGACGAGACCGTGGATGAAGACGGTCTTGAACGGCTCCTTCTTCATCTGCTCCATGCCGGAGAAGATCATGCGCGCGACCCAGAAGAAGATGATATCGTAGCCTGTGACCATGACGGACGTGGGATACCAGTAGTTGAGGTCGGGAGAATCGAGGTCGGGCCAGCCCATCGTGGAGAACGGCCAGAGCGCGGAGGAGAACCATGTATCAAGCACGTCCTCCTCGCGCGTCAGGTGCTTGCAGCCGCACTTTTCGCATTCCGTCGGGTCTTCGCGCTTGACGTTGATATGGCCGCACTCGTCGCAGTACCACGCGGGAATCTGGTGACCCCACCACAGCTGGCGGGAAATGCACCAGTCATGCACGTTCTCCATCCAGTTGATATAGGTCTTGGTGAAGCGCTCAGGCACGAACTTGATCGTGCCGTCGTTCACGACGCGAATGGCCTCCTTGGCAAGCGGCTCCATCTTGACGAACCACTGCGCGGAGATGAGGGGCTCGACGTCGTTGTGGCAGCGATAGCACGTGCCGACGTTGTGGGAGTAGGGCTCGGTCTTGATGAGGTAGCCCTGCTCTTCTAAATCCTTGACGATGGCCTTGCGGCACTCATAGCGGTCCATGCCGTTGTACTTGCCGCCGTTTTCGTTGATCGTACCGTCGTCGGCGATGACGCGGATGACCTCGAGATTGTGGCGAAGGCCGACCTCAAAGTCGTTGGGGTCGTGTGCAGGGGTCATCTTAACAGCGCCCGTGCCGAAGCCGATCTCGCAGTATTCGTCGCCCACGATGGGAATTTCGCGGTTCATAATGGGCAGGATGCAGGTCTTGCCGATCAGGTGCTTGAACTTCTCGTCCTCAGGGTTGACCGCAACGCCCGTATCTCCCATCATCGTCTCAGGACGGGTGGTGGCGACGACGATATCGCCGCTGCCGTCGGAGAGCGGGTAGCGGATATACCAGAGGTGGCCCGGCTTGTCGACATACTCGACCTCCGCGTCGGAGAGCGCCGTCAGGCAGTGCGGGCACCAGTTGATGATGCGGCTGCCCTTGTAGATCAGGCCCTTATCGTAGAGCTCGCAGAACGTCTCGCGCACGGCCTTGGAGCAGCCCTCGTCCATCGTGAAGCGGGAGCGGGACCAGTCACAGCTCGCGCCCATCTTCTTCTGCTGCTCGACGATGCGGTTGCCGTACTTTTCCTTCCACTGCCACACGCGCTGCAAGAACTTCTCGCGGCCGAGGTCGTAGCGCGTCAGGCCCTCCTTGGTGCGCAGCTCCTCCTCGACCTTGATCTGCGTGGCGATGCCCGCGTGGTCAGTGCCGGGGAGCCACAGGGCGGAGTAGCCCTGCATGCGCTTAAAGCGCGTCAGGATGTCCTGCAGCGTCGAGTCCATTGCATGGCCCATGTGCAGCTGGCCGGTGACGTTCGGCGGCGGCATGACGATGGAAAACGGCTTTTTGTCCGGGTCGGGCTCGGCCTTGAAGCAGTCGTGGTCCATCCACATCTGATAGATGCGGCCCTCGACCTGCTGCGGCTCATAGATCTTGGGTAATTCTTTCATTGGTTTTCTCCTATCTTTTGAACAATATTGCTCTTATTTGATATTTTCGACGAGCTTTCCCGTCTTTTCGGCAATAAACGCGCGGAAGTCTTCAACGCTCCCGCCGCGGATAGTTCTCTTGTCATACGCCTGCGTATGGTGCGAGGACAGGGCAAAGACAAAGTAGCGCGCCGTCTCGGCGACGGCCACGATCTGGGCATAGGAAAACCGGCTTTCCGTCACACCCGTTGCCGAAACGTAGCCGTCCTCTTCAAACGTGGCGGCGGCGTGCTCCGTGCCCGGCAGCAGGCGCTTTCTCCTGTCCTCGAAAACGGTCGCCAGAATGAGCACCAGCAGCGCAAGCAGCGTCACGACGCCGCTCGCGCCGAACGGTTCGCCGCCTGAGACCGTGGCAAGAATCGTCAAAAGGCCGAGGACCAGCACGACTGCCGCAAAAATGTGCACGCGGCGGCTGCGCTTTTTGCGCACGGTTTTGCGCAGGCCCTTAGCCATGGCCGTCAGCGTTTCCATATTGTAGTCGGTCTCAAACTGTATGCCCATATTCGCTTCCTTTCATTAAAAAACGCCCTGAGCAGCTTTGACTGCTCAGGGCGATCAATGACCGTGGTACCACCTGGATTCCCGCATTGTGCGGACACTCATGCCTCTGTAACGGGAGTTCCCGTCCGGCTTACTCTCTTTTCAGCGCGGCAGCTCCAAGGCGACTTCCCCACATCCTGCACAAGGGCTTACACCGGCCGCCCTCTCTCTTCGCTTTCGGATGCGGATACTGCTCCTCTTCTTCGCATTTCCACGCTGAATCATACCGTTTTTTGCGCCGCTTGTCAACTCATTTTGAGGATTTCCTTCTTCAGGCGCACGATGATCCGCTTCTCAAGGCGCGAGATATAGCTCTGCGAAATGCCCATCAGGTCGGCGACCTCCTTCTGCGTCTTTTCCTCCCGTCCACCGAGGCCAAAGCGCAGCGTGATGATTGTTCTCTCCCTCGCGGTCAGCTTGTCGACCGCGTCCATCAGGAGTTGGCGGTCGACATCGTCCTCAATGGGCTTCAAGACAAGGTCCTCGTCGGTGCCGAGAATGTCGGAGAGCAGCAGCTCGTTTCCGTCCCAGTCGGTGTTGAGCGGCTCGTCAAAGCTGACCTCGGACTTCTGCGGCGCGGTCTTGCGCAGGTGCATGAGTATCTCATTTTCAATGCAGCGCGAGGCGTAGGTCGCGAGCTTGATGTTCTTGTCGCTGCGGTACGTGTTCACTGCCTTGATGAGCCCGATCGTACCGATGGAGATGAGGTCTTCGATGTTGATGCCGGTATTTTCAAACCGGCGCGCGATGTAGGCGACAAGCCGCAGGTTGTGCTCAATGAGCGTGCCGCGCACGCTCTCGTCGCCTTCATCCATGCGTGCGATGAGCTCAGCTTCCTTCTCCCGCTCGAGCGGCGGCGGGAGCGTATCGCTGCCGCCGATGTAGAAAATTCCCCGCCGCGCGATGAGCCCCCAGTCGATGAGATAAAAGCGCAGTCTACGCCACAGCGTTTTGAGCAAGCTCTCCATGCTTCTCCCCCTTTTCGCATCCTTCGCACCACAGTCCCGCATATGCACCGCCGTCGCCGAGCGGGTGCTCCGCCAGGGCAACGGCACGCGAGCCGAGTTTGATTTCGTCAACCGTTATTGCTTCACAGCGCAGCAGCGGCAGCGTTCCATCCGCATTGCCCACGCTGCAATACGCAATATGCGGCAGCGTCGCGGTCTCTTCTTCGCTGATGAGGTCTCCCAGTGCGTGACGGTCGATGACCGGCACGCCGAGGCCCGTCACAGGGTCACAGAGCGTGTTGCCTGTGTCGCGCAGCAGCCGCACGCGGGCTGTTTTTCCTCGATAGGCGATGACCACATCCGCCGTCTCGCTCCCTGTCCGCGCCGCGCCGTAGCGGAACACGACGGAAAGCAGCAAATACGACGTCCCCGCCGCGATCAGGAAGACGCCCCACGGCAGGTCTGCTGTCACCACGCCGCGCGCAAGGCGCGCCATCGACCCCAGACTCTGCCCTAAGAGCATCACCACGCCAGCGAGGCCGCACGAGGCAAGGAAAAACAGCAGCGTCAGCTTGACCGCCCGCCCACTGCCGCGATACGCCGCCGCGCCCATCAAAGCGAGCCCAAGCAGCAACAAAACGACGCTTTTCGGCAAAAAGAGCTGCACTGCCGCATAAATACCGCCGACCGCCGCGCCGAGCAAAAGTCTTCTCCGCGCGACTGTCCGCCCTGCGACTCTCGCCGCGCCGAACAACAACAGATAGTCGACGAGAACGTTAAACGCGAAGACGCTTTCTATGTAGATGACCATGGCACACCTCCCTCAATGGAAGTCCATTATAGCAATGGACAAAAAAAGAAAAGGGCGAAAGATGCCCTTTTCTTATCTTTTCCCTCGCGGGATAAAATGGCAGCGCAAAAGCGCTGCGGGGTTTTCCCCACACCGTGTGGGGGACGCGGGAAAGGGGGATATTCTCTTTCTCGAAAGAGAATATCCCCCTTTGACCCCCAAGAGAAAGGGATTAGATTGGC
>ENA-UEQE01000422-UEQE01000422.1-human-gut-metagenome-genome-assembly--contig:-NODE-422-length-37060-cov-19.454317_pt1 | contig 37060 bp, 29 predicted proteins | sample MGYA00242934_ERZ507935 | MGnify/ENA primary metagenome ERZ507935 (study PRJEB26167, sample SAMN06115423) | human gut metagenome | host: Homo sapiens | place: China:Anhui | collected 2015-03-30... | reverse complement strand
AAATCCGTGGGACAGAGAATACCGGAAAAAGAAATCGCTAACTTCCAGTTTGCCGTACTCGGTTCCAGCAGGGTTTAGGGCAGATGCTCTCCAACAAGAGCACTATCGAAGTCCAACAAATGTCCGAACGCCGTCCCCGAACAGCAACGAGCAAAGGTGAGGATCGTCCTTACGATGGCATCCTGTTTTTTGCTATTTTTAACCGTGTATGGTATACTTGGCTTCGTCCAACAAATCGGAAGTTGTGGAGGAAACAAACATGGAAGATCATAAATCAACGACTGTCAAGAAAACGGTAAAATCGGGAATAACTTTTGGAAGTACATTGGCTATGGTTATCAGTTATACCACATGGAAGTCTGTCGGTTGGGCAATATTTCATGGATTACTTAGTTGGGTATATGTCATATATTTCCTTTTGCGTTACTAACTTCCAGTTTGATCAGATGAAGAAAGAGGGAAAACACACCCTCAAGCTTTGGAAAAGGGTTTCTGATCGCTGCCCGGAAGGATCCGAAAGCATGGAAGTGAATGGAACAAAACCGTTTGGATGCGATGAACCAATTCTTTATCAGCGGGTATCACACAAAAGCGGAACAAGGAAAGGGATCTACCATGAACATTACCGTTTATCTGGGCGCAAACGAGGGCAATGACCCCGCATTCCGCCGGGCTGTTCAGGAGCTGGGCCGATGGATCGGCGCAAGTGGAAACGCCCTGGTCTACGGCGGCTCCAAAGCAGGCCTGATGGGTCTGCTTGCCGAGAGTGTGCTGGCCGAGGGCGGAGACGTGACCGGCGTTGAGCCGCAGTTTTTTGTAGACGAAGAACTTCAGCTCGACGGCCTGACAGAACTGATCGTGACCCGCGACATGACCGAGCGCAAGAACAAGATGATCGAGCTGGGTGATGCATTCATCGCCTTTCCGGGCGGCACCGGAACCCTGGAGGAGATCGCGGAGGTCATGTCCAAAGTCTCCCTGAACCAGTTGAACGCCCCCTGCATCCTCTACAACCTGAACGGCTATTATGACAGCTTGCAGCAGCTCCTTTTGCAGATGATCGAAAAGGGGCTTTCCACCCGTGAGCGGCAAAACGGGATCTCCTTTGCCGCAGACCTGGCCCAGATCCAACAGATCCTGAGCCCCTATTTATAAAGGAGAGTGTTTTTATGGACATCCGATATGCCACCCTGGCCGACTTGGACGCTGTGGCTGCCGTGGAGGCTGAATGCTTCCCGGCAGCGGAAGCTGCCACCAAAGCCGAATTTGCCGAGCGCATCCAGGCTTACGGCAGCCACTTCTGGCTTTTGTTTGAGAGCGGAACCCTGATCGCGTTCGTGGACGGCTTTGTGACCAATGAGCCGGACCTGACGGATGAGATGTATGCCCAGGCTTCCCTGCACGACCCGCACGGAGCCTGGCAGATGATCTTTGGGGTCAACACCCTGCCTGCCTACCGTGGGCACGGATACGCCAGCTCCCTGCTCCGCCGCGCCATCGCCGATGCCAGAGCGCAGGGCCGCAGGGGCCTTGTGCTGACCTGCAAGCCGGAACTGCTCGCATTCTATGCGGCCCTCGGTTTTCAGGACGAGGGCGTGACCAGCAAATCCACCCACGGCAATGTCGTCTGGCATCAGATGCGGCTGACATTTTGATTTTTTTCGTTTTTCCACCCGGTCTGTCCATTTTTTCTGCTTTGGGGCAGATAACCGACCGGATCGGTGCCATGCTGAACAAAGCAGGCCGACGCCGCCGTGTACGAACCAAAAAGGGCACACCCTCTGCGCAACGTGCCCCTTACCATCAGCAACGCCCCCTGTGCAGTGGCTGCACAGGGGGCGTTGCCGGTTTATGGAGAGAAAAAACTTTATGGAGAGAAAAAACGCAGGATCAAGAACGAGAGAAACCGTCTCGTTTCATACCGGGTGCTGCGGTGCTCCCGGTGTTCAGGCTTCCACCCGGACGGTGCGCACGATGAGGTCTGCGGCTTTCTTCCACTGACCCATCAGGTGAGGGATAAAGCCGTGGAACATTTCAGGGAAACGCTTGACCACGACCTCTACACCGGCATGGGCGACCCGCTGGGCGTATTCTTCGTCTTCAAAGCGGAAGTTGCAGCTGCCTGCCGTGATGACCAGGGTGCGCGGCAGCTTGGCCAGCATCTCATCCGGCGCGTAGCTGGGCGAACCGTAGGGGTGTGCCATCGCTTCGCGGTCGTCCGCGAAGTAGAGGGCCGAGAAGGCCAGCTCCCGTTCCCGGGGCAGAACACGGATCAGGGAATCCTTCTTGTAGTCCGGGTCGATGATATTGTCCAGCGGAGGATAACCCAGGACCTGGGCATTGAACCGGAAATCCCCGGTCTGCCCGGCTTTCAGGGCCACACCGGCCGCCAGCGCGCCGCCTGCGCTGTATCCGCCAATGGATACGCAGCGCTCATTGCCGCCCCACTCGGCACAGTGGACAAAGGTATAGGCCGATGCGTCATAGCACTGGTCAAATGCCACCGGCCACGGAGCCACCGGAGAGGTGGTGTAATCCAGGTCCACCACGATGCCCCCGAGCCGGTCGGCCAGATAGCAGCTGTAAAGGGTGTCGCACTCCATGTGGGGCGCCACAAAACCGCCGCCGTGGATGTTGATGTGGATCGGGCAGTTCTCGGTCCGGTTTTTGGCGCGGTAGATATAGAAGGTATACTCATAGTCATCCACCGTCCGCTTGACGATCTCCTCAGTGCAGAGGGTGCGGTAGTCCTTATATTCCTGCGGGTACTCGGGTGCCTTGGCCCCCTTGGGGCGCATCGAGGTACGCTCCAGGATGTCCATCAGCTCCTGATGCCGTTCTTTCGAAAGTGCCATTGTCTCTGCCTCCTGTGTTACAGATGTGCTTCCCGGATCGCCCGGATGATCCGCTGCTGTGCCTGCTGCCACTGTCCGGCCATCCGGACGGTGAAGCCGTGGGGACTTTCCAGGTACTCCTGAATGGTCACCTCACAGCCGACGGCGGCCAGACGCATAGCGTAGGTCTCATTGACCTCGCGGAACGGGCAGTGCCCGGCGTTGATCACCAGTGTCGTGGGATTGTTCTTCAGCATCTCATCCGTGGCAAAGCAGGGACTGCAGAAGGGCAGCTTCAGCACCCGGAAGTCACCGCCGCAGTACAGGGTGGAAAACGCCCTGGAGCGCTCGTTGCCGCCGGGCTGGACCGCGTTGTTGTTGTCCAGCGCTGCATAATCCAGCACCTGCAGGCAGACCGGGAAATCCTGTTTGACGGCGTTCCGCAGGGAGATGGCTGCCACCAGCGTGCCGCCTGCGCTGTGGCCGCCCATGGAGATGCGGTCAGGGTCAGCACCCCAGGCCTCGCACTGGGCGTACACCCATTTCATCACCGCGTAGCACTGCTCAAAGGCCAGCGGGAACGGACCCTCCCAGGAGGTGGCATAGTCGATGTCCACCACGATGCCGTGGGTGGCCGCCGCGATGTGGGCGCAGTACATGTCGTCGTCCGGGTCCTGCGGGTAAACGAACCCGCCGCCGTGCATGTTGACATGCACCGGGCACTTTTCAGCTTTTTCTTTTGCGGTGGAGATCACCAGCCGCACCGGGGCCGCCGGGGCTTCCAGCGGCAGGGTCAGCTCTTTGCGCTCCACCTGCTCCTGAAAGGCCTTGTATTCCTCCGGCACCACCCGCGTGGCGGCACCGGTCTCCCGGTGTCCGCTGGTGCGGTCGATCACAGCCCGCAGGGTTTCTTTTTCTTCATGTGTCAATGCCATGGTCGTTTCTTTCTCTCTTTCTGTGTTTTAGCCGTATACCGGGAAGAAGATGTTTGCGCTGATGATCAGCGAAACCGTGCCCAGGATCAGATACGGGATGGTGAATTTCAGCAGCTTTGCGGGGCTGTAACCGCCCGCGCCAAAGGCGATCATGGAAGCGGCGCAGCCGGTGGGGAATGCCACGGCCAGGCAAGAGGCCATGCTGACCAGCGTTGCAATGGCGCGGGGGTTCATCCCGCCTGCCAGAGCGGTGCTGACCGCGATCGGGGTCAGGATGGCAATGGTGGCGTTGTTGGACATAAAGGTGGTCATCAGGACGCTGACCAGGGTAAACACGGTCACGACCATGATCCCGCTGGGGTTGTCGCCCAGGATCTTGAGCACCGTCTGGCCGATCAGCTCGCCGGCACCGGAAGCGCTCATTGCATTGGTGACGGCCATCATACTGGCCACCATCCAGATCATATCACCGGTCAGGCCGTTGACCAGCTCCGGCACAGTCATTACGCCGAAATAGTAGAACAGCAGGATACCCGCCACCGGGATGATATAGATCAGGCCGCCCAGCTGGCTGGACAGGAAGAAGCCCACCATGGTAGCCAGGAACACGCCAATGACCACAGCCTCTTTCTTGCCGGACATCGGCTCGGCCTCTTTCTGGCCGCCGGTGGGCATGTTCAGGGCGCTGGCATCCAGCTGGCCCTTGGGGATCAGCTTCCAGCCCAGCAGGCAATAGATGGTCAGGACGATGGAGGGAACGATACCGACCTTGAAGAAATCGAACACGCCCAGCAGATACTCCGGGTGGCCCTCCACCAGGCCCTCATAATAGGCATTGGTCGCCAGCGGAAGGGCAGCGCCCATACCAACGGGGAAACGGCCGAACCAGGTGCAAAGTACACATGCCAGCAGGAACAGCATCCGGGAGGGGCACAGTTCGCCGTCCGGATCCAGCGTCTGGACAAAGGTCAGCAGGATGGCCATGACAGCGGTCATGCCCATGAGCTGGGTCAGGACGATGGTGATCACACTCAGGATCAGGATGAGCACGATGCCTTTTTTGCCCTGTGCTTTGCCGATGAGCTTGCGCACCCGGCTGACGACGCTGGTCTTGCCCAGGGCACCGGCAATGACCATCATGGTCGCAACCAGGATCACAGTGGTGTTGGAGAAGCCGGAGAATGCGCTTTTGGCATCCAGAGCGCCTGCAAAGGCCAGGATGACCACGCAGGTCATACCGGTGATGCCGTAGGGGACCTTGTGGATCACCAGCGAAATGGTCATAAAGACCACGACCGCCAATGTGACGATCAGTTTGAAGCTTAACATGGTTTCCATTTCCTTTCTTATCGCGGCCAGCGCCGGTACCTGCGCCGCCCACATCCGCACGATTTTTGGGGGAATTCCCTTTTGCATGTTCAATTTAACAGATGACAAGCCGCAAATCAACTGGTATAATGGAAGAAAAGCTGTCGTTTTCTCTGTACATAAAAGCGAGACGGCTTTTTTGAAACGGTTTTGAAATCAATGATAATTTCATATTGAAACGCTTGAAAGGAATCCTGCGGACTATGGTAAAAATTTCTTTTCTTCTACCCGACGATGCCACTCTGAACGAGGTACACCGCATCTCACAGGAGCAGGACCAGCCACTGGAACTTGTCAAAACCGGAAATCAGGGCACCCTGCGGCAGACCGTGGACCAGATGCTGCAAAACGGCACCGAGATCTTTATCTCCCGCGGATTTCTGGCCAAAGAGCTCACCGCCCTGACCACAGCCCCGGTGGTGGAACTGCGGCTGACCCGGATGGAGGTCTACGAGCTGATCTGCGCCGCCAAAGCCAAGACCCCAAAAGAACGCCCCCGCATCGCCATCGTCTGCTCCCGCAACATGCTCTGCGACACCGCCGGGCTGGATGCCCTGGCCAGGGTCGAGCTGGTTCCCTATCTGGCCGATGAGATCCACCAGATGCCCCTGCTGCTGGAACAGGCGGTCGCCGAACATGCCGACGGCCTGATCACCGGTGTCGGCTTCAGCGACCAGAACCAGCAGTTTTCCATCCCCTGCGTCCGCTTCCACTCCGGGCGGGAGGCCGTGCTGGCCGCGCTGCAGATGGCAAAGCAGATCTCCTACACGCTGGAGATGACCAGGTCCTACAATGCCCGGCAGCAGGCACTGCTGGATTACACCGTCAACGGCCTGGTGCTGCTGGACCAGACCGGCCGCATCGAGCAGCTCAATCCCCCGGCCGAGCAGATGCTGCGCTGCACACAGGGCAGCCCCGTGGGCCAGAGCATCACCCAGCTTGCTTCCGCCGTCAGCCCGCAGGTGCTGCAGCGGGTGCTGACCGATCACGAGGAGGTCTACGCGCTCCGGCAGCGGATCGGCAAAGCCACGCTGATGCTCTCGCTCACACCAGTCAGCACCCCGGAGGGGCTTTCCGGCGCGGTGCTTTCCATCACCGAGGGGCAGCAGATCGCGCTGTATTCCGAAAATGCCCGCAAGGACACCGCCCGCAGCCCGGCCATTGCCCGCACCACCTTTGCTTCCCTGCCCTGCCGCAGCGCCCGGATGCAGGCCGTAGTGGAAAAGGCGCGCCGCTTTTCCGGCTTTGCCATGCCGGTGTTTCTTTCCGGCGAAGCGGGCACCGAAAAAGAGGAGCTTGCGTTCTGCATGTACAACGCAAGCTCCCTGCAGGACGGAGATTTTGTCTCATTCCATTGTTCCAGCGAACTGCCCGATTCCCTTTACACTGCCCTGTTTGGGGAAAGCGGACTGATTCACAAGCTCCGGGGCGTGCTCTACCTCGATCAGGTCCAGGCGCTCAGCCCCCCGGCCCAGAGTGCCCTGGCTCATTTTCTGGAAAGCCAGCGCATCCCGGAGCGGTGCCCTGCATCGCTGTGGGTGATCGCCGCTGCGGACCAGCCGCTGGATGCTTTGCAGGCGCAGGGGCTGGTGCAGCCGGACCTTGCCTGCGTTCTGGCCCCGCTCTGCCTGACCATTCCGCCGCTGCGCCAGCGCCCGGACGATGCCCTGGCCTGGGCACAGGCCATCCTCAAGCAGCTGCAGCCCAGCTACGGCCGCTACCTGCACCTGACACAGGATGCCTGGAAAGCCCTGCGCGGCTTTTCCTGGCCCGGCAACAAGGCGCAGTTATACGGGGTGTGCCAGCGCATTTTAGTAGAAGCGCCCCGGCGCACCGTCACCGAGGAAACGGTGCGCTCGTTTCTTCCTGCATCGGCGGCCCCTGCCGCCGATGCGCCCGCCGCTTCCCTGCTGCTGCAGCCGGAGGAACAGCGGCTCCGCCAGCTGCTCCGGCTGTACGACGGGAACCGCGCCCAGACGGCGCGGGCCCTGGGCATCAGCACCACCACCCTGTGGCGGAAGATGAAAAAATACGGGTTCACCTGAGCCGCGCACACAAAAAAGGCAGGATGTCCGCCGGACATCCTGCCTTTTTGTGTTTTGGATCACACGCCAAAGAACTCCTTGGCGATATCGGCGCTGCGCTTGGCGTCCTTGGCGTACCAGTCGGCCCCGATCTTTTTGGCATATTCGGGGGTAAGCACGGCACCGCCCACCATGATCCTGCAGTCCAGCTTGGCTGCGTGCAGGGCGGCGATCGTCTCCTCCATGCTCTTGAGGGTGGTGGTCATCAGGGCCGAAAGGCCCACCAGATGCACATTCTTCTCCCGCACGGTATTGACCACCGTTTCCACCGGCACATCGCGGCCCAGGTCGATGACCTCAAAGCCGTAGTTTTCCAGGATGACCCGGACGATGTTCTTGCCGATGTCGTGCACGTCGCCCTTGACCGTAGCGATCACGATCCGTCCCTTGCTGGCCCCGGCCCCGCCCTTTTGGGCAATGGCCGTCTTGATCTCGTCAAAGGCTCCCTGGGCAGCCGTGGCGGCCTGCAGCAGCTGGGGCAGGAACAGGGTGCCTTTTTCGTATTTTGCACCCACGATGTCCAGCGCCGGGATCAGGGCTTCATCCACCAGTTCCAGCGGCTCCTTTTCTTCCAGCAAAGCCCTGGTGCGGGCCGCGGCCTCCCCTTTCAGGCCCTTTTCCACGGCTTTCATCAGCGCCGCGTAAGGGCCGGTGGCTTCCGGGGTGTCCCCCGCCGCCGGAGCAGACTGGGCCGCCTGCACCGCCTTGGCCAGCGCGGCCGAGGCGGGCACCCGGTTGGCATAGCGCTCAATGTATTTCGTGCTCTGCTTGTCCCGGTTGGTCAGGACATTATAAGCATAGACCGCCGCCATCATCTCCTCGCTGGAGGGATTCATGATGGCAAGATCCAGCCCGGCGTACATGGCCATGGTCAGGAACGTGGTGTTCAGGTAAGAGCGGCAGGGCAGGCCGAAACTGATGTTGGACACGCCCAGGATGGTGCGCACCCCCAGCTCCTGCTTGCAGGTATGGAGCGCCTGCACCGTGGCCAGCACATCTTCCTGCTGGGCGCTGGCCGTCAGGGTCAGACAGTCGATGTAGATATCCTCGCGCGGGATGCCGACTTCCAGCGCGGCTTCCACGATCCGCCGGGCCACCGCCACGCGGTCCTCGGCCTTGGGCAGGATGCCGCGCTCGTCGATGGCAAGGCCCACGATGGCCGCGCCATACTTTTTGCACAGCGGCAGAATGGTTTTCAGCTTTTCGGGCTCGCCGTTGGTCGAGTTGACGATGGGCTTGCCGTTGTAAACGCGCAGGCCGCGTTCCAGCGCTTCCGGGTGGGAGGAGTCCAGCTGCAGCGGCAGGCTGACCACGCTTTGCAGCGCCTTGACCACCTGCACCATCAGGGTGGGTTCGTCCACGCCGGGGGCACCCACGTTCACGTCCAGGATCTGCGCCCCGGCCTCCGCCTGACTGACGGCCTGTTCCAGCACATAGTTCATGTCATGTTCCCGCAGCGCCTGCTGGAACCGCTTTTTTCCGGTGGGATTGATCCGTTCCCCCACCACGGTGATCCCGTCCACCACCACATAGTCCATCGGGGTACACACCACCGAGGGAAGCGGATGCTCCGGGCGGCCGGGCACGCAGCCCTCAAATACGCCGTACAGCAGCCGGATGAACTCCGGCGTGGTGCCGCAGCAGCCGCCCGCCGCAAACAGGCCCAGCTCCCGGTACGGTTTCATCTGCATGGCGTACAGCTGCGGGGTGATGTCGTAGCCGGAGCCGTCCGCACGGGGCAGGCCCGCATTGGGCTTGACGAACACCGGGAAGCTGCCGGGCAGCGCCTCGGTCAGCCGCCTGGCCATGGGGAAGATCTCCTTGCTCTCAGCTTTTTCGCTGTGTTTCGCAATTTTCACATTTCAATCTGCTCGCAGATTGTTGACAAGCTGCGCTTGACCCGATACTATAAAGGCAAGTCGAATACACGCCAAGGAGGTGCAACCATGACCGCCGTGATCTACGCCCGCTATTCATCTGACAGCCAGCGAGAAGCGTCCATTGAAGGACAACTGCGCGACTGCAAGGACTACGCCGAGAAGAACGGCATCACCGTGGTCGGCACCTACATTGACCGTGCCTACTCTGCCAAAACGGATGACCGCCCGGACTTTCAGCGGATGATCAAGGACAGCGGAAAGAAAATCTTCGACGTAGTTCTGGTCTGGAAGCTGGACCGCTTTGCCCGGAATCGGTTCGATGCCGTGAACTACAAGTACCAGCTGGAAAAGAACGGTGTCCATCTGGTGTCTGCCATGGAACCCATCTCGCAGGGGCCTGAAGGCATTATGGTGGAGAGTATGCTGATCGGCATGGCGGAATACTATTCCGCCGAACTCGCCCTGAAAGTGGCGCGCGGTGAGCGCGAAAACGCCCTCCAGTGCAAGTACAACGGCGGTATCGTTCCGCTGGGCTTCACCATTGGCAAGGAGGACCGACTGTACCATATCGACCCGGAAACGGCGCCCATTGTGCAGGAGATCTTCACCCGGTACGCCAACGGCGAGCCTGCCGAGAAAATCGCTGCATCCCTGAACGAGCGCGGCTTGCGTACCCGCACCGGCAAGCCCTTTGTCAAGAACAGCTTCTTCCAGATTTTCCGGAACCGCCGTTACATCGGCGAATACCGCTACAAGGACATTGTGACGCCGGGCGGCATTCCGGCTATTGTTGACCAGGATTTGTTCGACCGGGTGCAGCAGCGTTTCGAGCAGAACAGGATCGCCCACGGTCGGCCTGCAAAAGAGGATGTGAGCTATCTGCTGACCACTAAGCTGTTCTGTGGCAAGTGCGGCACCCTGATGGGTGGCGAAAGCGGCACCAGCCACATGGGAAACACCTACTATTACTACAAGTGCGGCAAAGCCAAACGCCACGGCAAGGCGCACTGTGACCTGAAGGCTATCCGCAAGGAGCCGCTGGAACGGTTCGTGGTGGACACTGCCATTAAGGTGATCTTCAGCGATGAAATTACCGAACGGCTGATAGATTTGGTCATGGAAGCCCAGCAGCAGGAGAACACCCGGCTGCCTGTTCTGAAAGAGCAGCTCCGGGATACGGAGAAACGGCTCGCAAACCTTCTGGAAGCCATTGAACAGGGCATCCTGACCTCGACCACCAAGCAGCGGTTGGACGAGCTGGAAGCCCGGAAAGAAGCCCTGAACACCAGCATTCTGGAAGAAGAGCTGAAAAAGCCAGTCCTGACCCGCGAATGGATGCGGTTCTGGTTTGAAAAATTCCGCAAGGGTGACATGAGGGACATGGAACACCAGCGGCAGATCATTGATACCTTTGTCAACTCGGTCTACGTTTTTGACGACCGGGTCGTGCTCAATTTCAACTTCACGGACGATTCCAAAACCATCTCCCGTGAAGAGGTGTTGGGTTCGAGTGCTGTGGACAATGCTCCACCACATCCCCAGACCATTCGGTCTGGGGATTTTTTTGTTGTGACAGGACGAGAACAGAAACAAGCAAAGGCAGGGTATCACCATGCGGGTGGTATCCTGCCTTTTGCTATTTTTAACAGTGTATGGTATACTCGGCTTAGCCCAGTAAATTGGAAGTTATGGAGGTAACAATACTTATGAAAAAATTTCTTTCTTTGTTTTTGTGTCTTACCTGTATACTGACTTTAGCTGCGTGTGGAAAAAAAGCAGCGCCCATTACGCTACCTCAAGCCGATAAGATTACATCTATTGATATAACTAATGCAGAAAACACAGTAAGTCATTCAGATAAAACTTGGATAAGTGAAATAATCGCCGATATTTCCAGTTCTGAACCGACTAAGAAGGAAAGTGTTCAAGACTTTCCGCAAGTGGAAAGTTATATCAAGATTGACTTCCGGCATGAGAAAGGAACAATTACTATCTTTGCGTATGAGGACGGGGGGAAGTACTATCTTGAACAGCCTTATCAAGGAATTTATAAAATTGATCGCAAACTGTTCGAAAGGCTAAAAGAAACGGATTGATTTCAGGTTGCCGAACTCGTTCCCTGCAGGGTTTGGGGCTCCGCACGCCCCAGCAAGAGTTTCCGAGGTGAAGTTCCCGCCATCTGCAAAAAGCTTTCCGCTCCCAAAACTACCTTGGCAAGAAGGATATCCATGCTATAATAAGGATACAGCAATATTTTTTGACCGAAAGGAGCTTTAGGATGCACTATCTCCTGCTGAACAAGGATACCGTCTGGCTTGCATTTCATTGCGAGCAGAACGAATACATGGAAACTGCTGCACAGGAAGATCTTTGGTACACCGCGCAGCGGCCTTTCGGCTATACGAACCTGACGGATTTTCTGGAGCGCCGCAAAGCGCCCAAGCACCGGGCGCACATTGCAGCGCTGCTGAAGGAATACGGCTGCGATACGCTGGAGGGCTATTTGAATGTGACCCATGCGCTGTCACTGAACGATACCTTCTGGGTCAGGGCAGCAGATGCCGACCTGCAATGGCGGGACGTTTCTCTTTATCAGAACCCTTTCAACGAGATGATCTCGCAGGCTGCTTTTGACGGTTCTGTGTCCAGCACGAGCTTCTCGTCCACCTCCCCGGAGTTCAGTACAGACGGGCAGTACGCCAAATGCTGGGTGCGGGAAAAGGACACTATTCAGCTGTATAAAACCGGCAGCGTATTCGGCATGGAACCGGTGTCGGAGTATCTGGCTTCTCAGCTGGCAGTTCTGCTTTGCCCGGGAGCGGCAGTCTATGACCTCGGTTTCCACCACGGGGAGCTGATCTCCAAGTGCGCCCTTTTTACCAGCGAACGTTACGGCCTTGCCAAGGCCGCTGTTCTGACAAAAGACCGGACGATCGCCGGGTTTCTGCGCTATTTTGAAAGCATCGGAAGCGGTGATGCCTTCCGGCGGATGTGCATTCTGGATGCGCTTATTCTGAACACCGACCGGCACAGCGGAAACTTTGGCGTTCTGTTCGAGAACGACACGCTGCAAGTCCAAAAAATGGCACCCGTTTTTGATAACAACCGCAGCTTGCTGTTTGATTTGGACAACGACCAGCTGAAAAATACGGACTGGTGCATCCGGCACTGTTCGCCGCGGCTTGGCTCCGATTTTATTGCAACCGCGCGCGGGCTTCTGACCGACAGCATCCGCGCCGATTTGGAAAAGCTGCGGGCATTCCGCTTCACCGGCCACCCCGTGCTCTCCATCGACCCGGAACGGCTGGAGCGGCTGGACCGCATCCTGCAATTCCAGCTGGCCAAAATACTGGCATAACAAACCCCCGGCAGGCAATCACCATTACGGTGGCAGCCTGCCGGGGGTATTATAATGTTATCCTGTCAAACTTTTTCCTGCCTTACACCTCGTGCTCGGCCCAGTCCTGACTGCGGCCCACGGCCTTGTGCCAGCCCCTGACCAGCTTTTCCCGCTGGGCGGCGTCCATTTTGGGCTCAAACAGCTGGTTGCAGCTCCACAGGTGGCTGATCTCCTCCCGGCTCTTCCACACGCCGGTGGCAAGGCCGGCCAGATACGCCGCGCCAAGGGCGGTAGTCTCCCGGATGGCCGGGCGCAGCACCTCCTTGTTCAGAATGTCGGACTGGAACTGCATCAGGAAGTGGTCGCGGCTGGCACCGCCGTCCACCTTCAGGGTGCTGATGGTGATGTCGGTGTCCTTTTCCATGGCCCACATCAGGTCGGCGCTCTGGTAGGCGATGGATTCCTCGGCTGCGCGGATGATGTGGTTCTGGGTGGTGCCGCGGGTGATGCCCAGAATGGCACCCCGGGCGTACATATCCCAGTAAGGTGCGCCCAGACCGGTAAAGGCGGGCACGATGTACACGCCGCCGTTGTCCGGCACCTTCTGGGCATAGTACTCGGAATCGCAGCTGTCCTGAATCAGGTGCATCCCGTCCCGGATCCACTGGATGACCGCGCCGCCCACAAAGACGGAGCCTTCCAGCGCATATTCTACCTCGCCGTCAAGGCTGATGGCAATGGTGGTGACCAGACCGTTCTTGCTCTGGTAGATCTTGTTGCCGGTGTTCATCAACAGGAAACAGCCGGTGCCGTAGGTGTTTTTCACATCGCCGGGCTTAAAGCAGCCCTGCCCGAACAGCGCAGCCTGCTGGTCGCCTGCAATACCCGCCACCGGCACATCCACGCCCTGAATGTTGGTGTAGCCGTACACCTCGCTGGAGTCCTTCACGCTGGGCAGGATGCAGCGGGGGATGTCCAGCGCCTTGAGCAGGGTGTCGTCCCAGTCCAGTGTGCGGATGTTGTACAGCATGGTGCGGCTGGCGTTGGTGCGGTCGGTAACGTGCACCTTGCCGCCGGTCAGCTTCCAGACCAGCCAAGTGTCCACCGTGCCGAACAAAAGCTCCCCGGCCTCGGCCTTTTCCCGCGCACCGGGGACGTTTTCCAGGATCCACTTGATCTTGGTGGCAGAGAAATAGGCGTCCGGCACAAGGCCGGTGTTTTCCCGGATATAGTCCGCCATGCCGGGGGTCTTGAGCAGCTCGTCCACAAGGGGCGCGGTGCGGCGGCACTGCCAGACGATGGCGTTATACACCGGGCGTCCGGTGTTTTTATCCCACAGGATGGTGGTCTCGCGCTGGTTGGTGATGCCAATGCCCGCAATGTCTCTGGGGTCCACGCCGCTTTGGGCAATCACCTCGTTCATCACGCCGTACTGGCTGGACCAGATCTCCATGGGGTTGTGCTCCACCCAGCCCTGATGGGGGTAGATCTGCTCAAATTCCCGCTGCTGCACGCAGACGATGTTCTGCTCGTTGTCAAACAGGATCGCCCGGCTGCTGGTAGTGCCCTGATCCAGTGAGAGGATATATTTGGTCTGGCTCATGATCTTCTCTCCTTGCTCTGAAGCTTGAGCGCAAAACAAAAAAGAGCGCACCAAACAAAGCTATCTGCTCTGTCTGTCGCTCTCCTGCTCTGCGCAAACATATTCTGTGCTTATTGTACACGCTCCGCAGGCAAAATACAAGCTTCTGCGCGATTTTTGGAGGTTCTGCACAAGGGGGCCGCCCCGCCGTTGAACACTCTGCCGAAAGGGTGCGCGGTGCAGCCGCCGGGGATGTAAAAAGCTTGCAAATTTGCGAAAAAGACGTGACGAAACGGCGCGGATGTGGTATCGTTAAGGGGTAGATTTTTTGTTCGGAAAGGATTTCTTTGCCATGACCCGGATCGCTTTCTGTGATGACGATGCCGCGCTGCTGCATCAGATGCAGGATTTTCTGGAGCAGTACCGCACCCTGCGGGGGGTGCAGCTGGAGCTGGCCACCTATACAAAGCCCGTGGAGCTTCTGGCAGATATCGAGGCCGGGGTACGCTTTGACGTGCTGTTTTTGGATGTGCTTATGCCCGGCATCAACGGCATCAACACCGCGCGGGAGATCCGCCGGTACGACACGGCGGTGCAGATCATCTTTGTGACCTCTTCTTCGGAATTTGCCGTACAGTCCTATGTGGTGGGCGCATACTACTACCAGCTCAAACCCATCTGGAAGGACAGCTTTTTCCGCCTTACCGATGCCGTGCTGGCCGAGTGCCGCAAGCGCACCCAGCACAGCCTGATCCTGCGCTGCAAAAGCGGTGTGACTCGCATTACGCTGGACAGTCTGGAATACTGCGAGGTGCAGGGGCGCACGCTGGGCGGCGCTGGCGGTAGCGCTGTTCCTCCCGCAGCATCCGCTGGTGCAGCCGGTGGCAGAGCTGCTGCTCACCCTGCCGCTGCTGCTGCTGTTCATCCGCTTCGTTGCGCCCTCCATGCGGCAGCTTTCCCACTACCCGGCCTCGGTGCAGTGCCAGTTCGGCATCGTGCCGCTGGTGAGCTACCTTTTTGACTACATCACCCATGTCTACACCAGCCTTTTGTCCGAGGCGAACCCGGCGGCGGTGGAGTTCATGTTTTTTGTGTGCTGCGCAGCCTTTCTGTGCTCCATTTTGCGCGCCTCCCGGGTGGAGCGGCAGCGCATCCAGATGGAACAGCTGCAGACCAGCCTGAACCTGCAAGTCACGCAGGCCATGCGCGAGATCGAGGCGCTGCGCCTTTCCCAGCAGCGCGCCAGCACCTACCGCACCGGCCACGGGCTTGGGGTGCGCAGCATCTGCGCCATCTCAGAGCGGTACGGCGGCCTGACCAGCTTTGCCGCCAAGGATGGGCAGTTTACCTTGCGGGTAATGTTATAATAAAAAGGGACTCGAAAACGCCTGCGGCGTTTCCAAGTCCCTTTTTTATAGAAAGATGTTATAATTGCTGCTTTGCCAGCACGTCAGAGGTAGGGGTCTGGAACACCGGGATGTCGGCATAGGGGTCGGCAGCGGTGTCGGCGGGCAGGCTCTTCATATATTCGTCCATGGCGACGGCCACCTTCTTGGCAACAGCCACAGCCTCCACCACGGTGCGTGCGCCCATGACGGCGTCGCCGCCGGCAAATACGCCCTCGCGGGTGGTGCGGCCGTCCTCGCTGACGCTCAGCAGACCCTTCTGGTTGGTCTCGATGCCGGTCGTGGTCTTGACGAGGTTGCTCTCAGAGCCCTGACTGACTGACACGATGACGCCGGTGTGGGGGTAAAAAGTCTCGCTGCCCTCTACCTGCGTGAACTTGCCGTCCTCACCCTTGACGGTGTCGCGGCAGATCAGACCGTTTTCCCGGATCTCCACCGGTGCCTTGCAGAACCGGAAGCCCACGCCTTCCAGCTTGGCGTAGCTCACCTCATACTCAGAGGCGCTGATGCAGCTCTCGTCCCGGCGGGCGTAGCAGGTAACGTGGCGGGCACCGTTGCGGATGGCGGTGCGGGCGCAATCCATAGCGGAGTTGCCCACGCCGATGACGGCCACATCATCGCCCAGACGGAAGGCCTTGGAGTTTGCCAGATAGTCGATGCCAAAGGCTACGTTGCCAAGGCTTTCGCCCTTGATGTGCATGGCGTTGGCCTTCCACAGACCTGCACCGATGAACACACTCTTGTAGCCGTCGCGGAACAAATCGTCGATGGTGATGGTCTTGCCGATGGTAGTGTTGGGACGCACCTTGATGCCCTTCAGCTCCAGATGACGGTACTGGAAATCGTCCAGCACACTGTCCGGCAGGCGGTAGTTGGGGATACCGTAGCGCATCACGCCGCCGATCTTGTCCCGGGCGTCAAAGATGGTTACATCATAGCCCCAGCGTGCCAGCAGCACCGCGATGGTCAGGCCTGCCGGGCCGGAGCCCACCACAGCAGCCTTCATGCCGTTTTTCGGGGCAGGGCCTGCTGTCATTTTGTTGGCGTAGGTGGTGGAGATATAGTCCTCGATGATGGAAAAGTGCACCGGGTCGTGGCTGGGCATCCGGTTGCGGATGCAGTGACCCTCGCACTGCTTTTCGTGGTTGCACACCAGACTGCACACAGTGGTCAGGGGGTTGTTTTCAAACAGCATCCGGCCTGCATCGTCCATCTGGTTTGCCTTGAGCAGACGGATGACTTCCGGGATATTGGTGTGGATGGGGCAGCCCTCCTGACACATCGGCTTTTTGCAGCCGAGGCAGCGGTTGGCTTCGTCCAGAACATGAAGTGCCATGGGTTCCTCCTTGTGTTTCCCCTGCGGGGACAGTCGTTTTTACAGGCTTGTTGTATCCAACATTGCATTGCTTTAATCATACACCCGAACCGCGCCGGATACAAGAGGGCACAATATAAAATTTTTCGTGTTATTTTTTGTCAATTCGTCAAAAAGATAATTTTTTGACGATATATCCCGCCCATCGGCTCCGGTTTTGTCCGGCACAGCGCACCAAGGTCGCTGGCTCTGCTCTGGGCAGCAGCCATTTGGGCGCAGGTCTCGTTTTCCCGCGCCAGCCGCGCCAGCGAGTGGGATAGCGGCAGCGCCGTCTCCCCGGGCAGGGGCAGCGTCTCCTTGCGCGCGCCCAGCAGGTGCAGGTAGGGCGGCAGCGCCGGGGTCTGGGCGGTGTAGCCCAGCGCCGCATCCATCGCCAGCCGCCGCATCCGTGCCCGGGGGTAGCGCACGGTGGTCAGGGCATCCAGCAAAGCGGGCAGGCTTGCGGTCTCCCGCACAGCATTTTCCAGCCGGTGCTCCAACCCCTCGGATACCCCGCGCACTGCGGCAAAGGGGGCTTGCCCTGCGCAGGCTGCCCGCAGCAGTGCCAGCTCGCAGTGCCCCATGACTGCAAAATCTGTATACTTTCCGTCATATTCTGCCTGTTTATACAGTTTCAGCGCCTTTTCCGGCACATAAGGTGCCAGTGCCGCCGCGCCGCCCTCCGCCCAGAGTGCCCGCAGGGCGCTGGCGCTGGCAAAGGCTGCATGAGCACTTTCGGTCAGCGCCTGCCCGTGGTCTGCGCCCTGCCGGGGCAGGGCGATGGGCTGCATTTTTACATTCAGTTCTATGATGGCTTTACAATACTCTACGGCAAGATTGTTGTTGGGCTTGTCCAGCAGTTCGGCGATATCTGACCCCGGGCACAGCGCCTGCACCGCCGCCTGCCGGGCGGCGGCAAAGCTGCGTGCCCCGGCGGCAAGCTGCTGTTTCAGCGCGGTGCGGTATGCTTCGCTGCACAGCACCCGGGCAGCTTTTTGCAGCAGGGCGGTGTCCGGGGTCTCTGCCCCAAAGACCAGTGCGTCGCACCCGGCAGCGGCCAGAATGCGCACCCCCGCCCGGGCAAAAGCCTCGGCACCGGCGCAGGCGCAGGGCGCGGGCAGGGCAAACACAAGGTCTGCTCCGCAGGCCAGCGCCGCCTGCACCCGCACCGCCTCCGGCAACAGCGGCAGCGCGCCCCGCTGGGTAAGCCCGCAGCTCATGGCCACGGCCACCCGCTGCGCCCCCAGCGCCCGCGCCTGTGCCAGCTGCCATGCGTGGCCGTTGTGGAAGGGGTCGTACTCCGCAATGATGCCTGCAAACTTCATGGAACTGCTCCTTTTCGCCAAAAGATTGTTAAAATTATATCGGATATACAGAAAAATCCTGCCGTTTCCGGGATTTGTGGGCAGGATATACAAAAACCTTGTACACAAGTTTTACCGCTTTGCCCGGGTTGCGCCTTGAAAAGCCGTCACGCCTATTATATAATAAACATAGGAATCTGTAAAATTCTGTCCGCAGTTTTTTTCAGGATGCGGACGGTACAAAAATTTTCAGGAGGCAACACAGATGAAGATTCTGGTTATTAACTGCGGTTCTTCTTCCCTGAAGTATCAGCTGATCGATATGGACGGCGAAAAGGTGCTGTGCAAAGGCCTGTGCGAGCGCATTGGCATGGAGAGCAGCATGATCACTCACGAGGCCAACGGCACCAAGGCTACCACCCCGGCAATCTTCCCCACCCACACCGAGGCTTTTGCCGAGGTCGTGAAGAAGATGACCACCGGCGCAGGCAAGTGCATCAATGACGTGAGCGAGATCGACGCCATCGGCCACCGCGTCGTGCATGGCGGCGAGAAGTTCAAGAGCAGCTGCCTGATCACCGATGAGGTCATCAACACGCTGCGTGAGCTGAGCCCGCTGGCTCCCCTGCACAACCCCGCCGGTATTCTGGGTATCGAGGCCGCCCGCAAGGTGTTCGGCAACATTCCCATGGTGGCTGTGTTCGACACCGCCTTCCACAGCACCATGCCGCCGAAGGCTTATATGTACGCCATCCCCTACGAGTACTACGAGAAGTACGGCGTGCGCCGCTACGGCTTCCACGGCACCAGCCACAAGTACGTTGCCCACAAGGCAGCCGAGTACCTGGAAGAGCCCATTGAGCGCCTGAAGCTGATCACCTGCCATCTGGGCAACGGCTCCTCCATTGCCGCAGTCGATCAGGGCAAGGTGGTGGATACTTCCATGGGCATGACCCCGCTGGCCGGCCTGATGATGGGCACCCGCTGCGGCGATCTGGACCCCTCTGTGGTCAACTACCTGAAGTACACTCTGAACATCACCGGCCACGAGCTGGACGAGATCCTGAACAAGAAGTCCGGTCTGCTGGGCATCTCCGGTGTTTCCAGCGATAAGCGTGACGTGGAAGAGGCTGCCGCAGCCGGCAACAAGCGCGCACAGCTGGCTTCCGATATGCTGAACTACCAGATCAAAAAGACCATCGGCAGCTACATTGCAGCCATGGGCGGCGTGGATGCCATCGTCTTTACCGGCGGCATCGGCGAGCACGATGCCATTGCCCGTGCAAAGATCTGCCACCACATGGATTGGCTGGGCATCCGCATCGACACCGAGAAGAACAAGCACCCTGTTGGCGATGTGTGCGAGATCACCGCTTGGGGCGCAAAGGTGCGCACGCTGGTCATTGCTACCGACGAGGAGCTGATGATCGCCCGCGACACCAAGGAAGTCATCGAGAAGTAAGCTTTTCCCAAAGGGCTTTGCAGGGGCTGCTGCACAGAGTGTGCGGCAGCCCCTTTTTGCTTGTATGAAAAAGTGGTTCAGAAACACCCGCAGGTGTTTCTGAACCGCAAATCATAAATTATCTGCCGCTGCACATAACCTGTGCGGCGCGCCGCTTTTCCATCTTAAGGCGGTGATTTTACCCAAATATATGCTGTCGGTTTGTGCTATGTGTACAAATAAAAGGGCGAACGGTTGTTTTTTGGTTGACAAATCTCAAAAATAACGGTACAATAGGAAAGTCCTCAATCCGAGGGCGTTTATCTATTCAAGCCCCTGGTAAGCTTACTGATCAGCGCGATGGTCCCAAAACCAAAGGTATGGTTACAATCCTTCCGTGGGCAAGAACTAACTAAAGAGGAGATACTACTATGTTTGAAGACAAGACTCTGGTCTGCAAGGACTGCGGTAAGGAATTTGTTTGGACTGCCGGTGAGCAGGAGTTCTACGCTTCTCGCGGCTTCGAGAACCAGCCCCAGCGCTGCAAGCCCTGCCGTGACGCCCGCAAGAACGGCGGCGCACGCAGCAACAGCGGTGAGCGTCAGATGTTCGACGCTGTCTGCGCAGCTTGCGGCAAGGCCTGCAAGGTTCCCTTCCAGCCCCGTGAGGACCGTCCGGTCTACTGCTCTGACTGCTTCGCTCGCATGAAGCAGAACTAAGCGCTGATTTTCATTTAAATCGGTAACAAATCCCCCCGTTGCCAGTCGGCAGCGGGGGGATTTTTGCGTTTCTCTTCAGGTATTCTTACGCTGATTTGCGCCCGAGAGCAGCAGCACCGCGCGGCATAGCCGCAGCTTGAGCAGCAACAGCTTTACCTGGTCGTTCCGGCTCTGCATGGCGTGCAGTGGGGTGCTGCGCACCGCCGTGCGCACCCGGGGCTTTTGCAGGGTACTGCGCAGCCAAGCAGTCTGCTCGGAAAGGGAAAGCGGGCTGCATCCAAGATTCTTGATTCCCATCATCAGGTCGCGGATCGTGCAGTAGCTCGCCTTTGCGCGGTGCATGGGGCTGTCCTGTAAGCCCCACGCGGCAACGGTGTCCCACACTGCATCGCTGAGATAAAAGTTATCCTCCAGACGCTCCGGGTGGTAGCTGTTGGACAGGCTGCCCCGCCGGGCAGCGGTGTAGTGGTACAGCGGCTTTTCCAGCACCACCAGACAGCCGGGATTTTGACGATAAAAGGCTACAAAGAACAGCCCGTCCTCCCCCAGCTGATGGCAGGAGAAACGCAGCCGATGCTGCTCCAGAAACGCCCGGCGGAACAGCTTATTGGTGACCAGATACGAGGACGCCGTCTCGTCGAAATGTTCCCTGAAGGGCGCGCCCCGGTACACGCCGGAGAGGGTGCTGCCGCTGGTCTGCGTGTGCAGCAGCCGGTCATTTTCATCATAGCTGTCCAGATACAGCCCAAACTCCACGCAGTCCGCATCAGCATTCCGGGCGGCATGATACAGCACTTCTGCCGCATCCGGCTCTACCCAGTCATCCGGATCCAGAAAGAAGATATACTCGCCCCGGGCTGCATCCAGACCCGCGTTGCGGGCAGCGGCTACGCCGCCGTTGGGCTGGTCGATGAAGCGAAAGCGCGCATCCTCGGCAACAGCCTGTGCACACAGCGCGGCGCTGCCGTCCTTGGAGCCATCGTTGATGAGAATGGCCTCGAAGTCGGTCAAAGTCTGCGCCCGCAGTGAGCGCAGCGCCCGGGGCAGCAGGCGCTCCATATTATAAACAGGCACTATAAACGAGATACAGGGCATTGTTTTCACTCCTTGCCGTCACACTTCCTTCATCAGAATATGGATGCGGTCCCGCATCTCCTGCCGACTGTCCGGCATCCACACCTTGGGTTCCGGGGGCTTTTTGCGCTCCATGGCGTAGGCAAGCGTCACCAGACGCAGCGCCATCGTGCTCCAGAAATAAAAGGCGGTATTATCGGTCAGGTAGGTCACCGTCATATAGCCTAGCTCGGACAGATACAGCAACGTGGTCTCTTGGTCTGCATAGCGCTGCCAGAACAGCGGAGCCAGAACATACTGGATGCTGGACCAGAGCAGAAAACCCGGAAAGCCTACCTCTACAAAGACCTTCAGGATGTCGTTGTGGAAGGGGTAAGGCTGGTTGATGAGCCCGTCATTATACCACTGGGCGATGATGGTGTCCACATATTCAAAACCGCGGCCGATATATGTGATAGAAAATTCATAGTAGGGGTTCGCCATGCTCCACAGGTAGTCCCGTCCCATCATGTCAATGCCAAAACTGTTCAGCAACCTTGAAATAACACCGTAGCGCACACAGTAGAGGAATGCCAGAAAAAACAGGATACAGCAGACGCCCACTGCCGGGTAAAACCAGCCGGGGACTTTGCGCTTGCGGAGAAGCAGAGCGATCAGGACGAACAGAACCACCGCCGGGATGGCGATGCGCTTCATGCCGACCAGAAAAAACCAGCAGCAGAGCAGCAGATACAGCCAGCGCTTGCGCTTTTCCTGCCGGGTAGTACGAGGAGCAAAAACGGCGTAGTACAAGATCATCTGCCCGAACACAAAGGTCAGGTCGTGAATCTCCAGCTGCAGCGCATAGCCATCCGCATCACCGAAGGTGATCAGACAGGTAACGAGAGACTGGATGCTGGCTGCAAAACCGTAGCCAGGAATACTCAGCAGCATGATGGCCGTGTTGGCAATGCAGATGCTGATGGTAAACAGCTCGATGGCTTTTTCCCGGAACAGATAGACCAGCGCCACGGCAGTGAGGATGGCAATACTCTGGAACACGATCTTGGAGCAGCTTCGGATCATGGAAGACACTGCGGCAAAGCTTTCGATCCAGATGACCATCGACCAGAAAAACAGCACCGCCATCAGGGACATATAAAGCAGGGTAGGCTTCCATAACTCCCGGAGACGCTTTTCGTCCGGGTAAAACAGGGTGTACAGCATTGCCAGCCCGATCACCCCCAGAGAGATGGCTTTGGGAAGGCCGCCCACTGCGCTGTTGATTGGTTTCCACTCTCCCAGCCCGGCACCGGCCAAAAAGACCACGCAACCGATGGTCAGCAGTTTTTGCCACAGTGGGCTGTCCTTATAAAACAAAGAGGCCGGAGTTTTCCGGCTGTAATCCTTTTTGGTCAGGATCTGATCCAATGTGCGCATGAAAAGGGCTCTCCTTTTATTGTGGGTGTTCCCGCAGCCGCCGGGGGGCTACGCCTGCCCTCCCAGTTGCAGGTACTGCTGCTGTAAGCGGGCGGCGGCGATGTTGATATCGTAGCCAGCCTGTCGGATCAGTTCTGCACCAGCAGATCGGTCGCAGGGCTGGTGGAGCATCCGCTGCAAGCCTGCTGCCCAGTCTGCATTGCTGGCGGAAAGCGGGATCTGGATGGCATGGGAAGAAAGCAGCACCTCCGCCGGCACTGCGTCCGAAAATACGCACCCCAGCCCAGCGGCTTGCGCCTCGATCCCCACCACCGGCAGACCCTCAAAGCGGGAGGGCATGACGAAGAGATCCATCATCTGGTACCAGTCGGCCACATTGCTTTGCAACCCGGCAAACAGGATGTGGTCTGTGATGCCCAGTTCCTGCGCCTGTGCACGGACAGCCTGCTCCAGCCTGCCGGTACCAATGAGCACCAGCATCGCCCGGGGCTCCAGCTGCAAAAAGGCGGCAAAGATCTCCAATAGACGCTCGTGGTTCTTGCGGACATCAAAGCGGCCTACATGACCCAGAACCACCCGGTCTTCCAGCCCGTAGCGCGCCCGCATTTCGGCGCGGACGGCGGGGGAGAAGCGGAAGGTCTCCGGCTCGATGGCGTTGGGAATGATCTGTCCCCGGCGCTCCCAGTCCGCTTTGCCAAAGTAGTAGATGCCCGCATCCCGGCCGCAGGCCCACAGGTGGGTGGCGGCGCCGGGCAGCAACTGTTTACAGAACATCTTCAGCGGCCACTTGTAGTCCCGGACGATCCAGATGTTATGGGCGTGGGCAATGCGCACTTGCAGCCCGGCCTTCTCTGCACCCTTCAGGGCATAAAGCCCCATCGCCTCGTTGTGGGCGTGCAGGATGCGGATGCGGGGGTCTGCGGCCACGGTCTGCTGCACAAAGCGCAGATACGCCGGGTAGTGCAGCGGGTTTAATCCCGGACTCTGGTAGATATGCCCGCCCAGACGGCGGATCTCGTCGTCGTAATCGCCGGGCTTTTGCTTGTTGACGATAAAATCAAACTGGACCTTTTCGCGGTCGATATGCCGGTAGTAGTTCATCAGCATGGTCTCGATCCCGCCGCGGTCCATATTGCTGACCGAATGCAGCACTCGTATCATGGGTACTCCTTATATTATAACAACTGAAATCTTCTGCCGTAGCGGCACCACAGCCCAAAGTCCTGCTGCCGCAGCGCCCGGGCACCCCAGCGGGCACGGCGGGGCAGTGCGCCCGCTTGCGGCAGCGCCTTTGCGTACAAAGCACAGCACAACCGGAAAACAGCCTGCTGCGTTTCCGGCGGCAGACCGGATACAGTGGCATAGCAGAAAGCCGAAAGCTGCAGCGTCAGGGTGCAGCGGTATAACGCATCGTGGGGCAGGCCCAGCGCAGCATCCTGCACTGCCAGCTGCTCCATGATCCAGTAGCTCTGCACGGCGGCAGGGCGGTGCTGACTTGTGGCGGTAAGCCCCTTGGGGTTTTTGCGCCACAGATAGACCATCTCCGGCACAGAGGCCACAGTCTTTGCCAGCCGGAATACCAGAAAATGGATGATGGCATCCTCAAAGCAGGTATAGTAAGCCGGAAAGCGCACCTGTGCAAACAGTTCCCGCCGGTACACCTTGCCCCATGGCATCCCGGGCAGCTCGAACCGCTCCGGCGCGGCGGCACCGGCGTAGACTGCCGCCGGGTAGCGCTGCACCGGGCCGCGGGTGCCGTCGGTGTACAGGTACTGCCAGCCGCCTTGCACCACATCGGCGTCAAGGCGCTGTGCGGCCTCCAGCAGGGTGCGGATGGCACCGGGCAATAACAGATCGTCGCTGTCCACGAACATCAGCCAGCGGCCCACGGCGTGGCGTAGCCCCTCGTTGCGGGCGGCGGCGGCGCTGCGGGGCGCACTGCAATTGCACAGCAACACCCCGGGCAGTGCCCGGTAGCGTTCCAGCACGGCGGCTGTGCCGTCGGTGGAATCGCTGTCCACCACGATCAGCTGCACGGTGCAGCTGGTCTCCTGCTGCAAAATGCTGTCCAGACAGGGGCCGATGGTAGCTTCGCCGTTGTACACCGGCACAATGACCGAAAGGGTCACCGTCGGGTCCTGCGGCGGCAGCAGCGGGCAGGTCTCTTCTGCTGCAGGTTTCGGGCACAGGGCTGCCAGCGCGGCGCGGTCGGCCTGTGTGCTGTCCGGCAGCGGGGCACCGCCCCGGTGCAGCAGATGGTACAGCCCAAGGTCTGCATGGCCGCAGGCTGCGCCGCACACGGCGGCAGCGCCCGCCAGCAGACGGCTGCGGGTGCGGCAGTGGATCAGCTGGTAAGCGCGTCGGTTCTGGATCATGCTTCACCACGCTCCGTTCCGGCAAGGACAGCGCCGCCCTCCTCTGCGATCAGGGACATCTTTTTCTGTGCGCAGCGCACAAGGTCGCGCACATGGTAGAGCTCCTCCTCCGAGGTGGTGGCCCATGCGGCGGTGAACAGGATGGGGTACTCCGGGTTGAGCTTATTGTACTCGTCCACCTGACTTTGCAGGATGTGGATCATGACCTCTGCCTTCCGGGTGCTGCATTCATCAAAGAAGGCAAGGAACTTGCCCGCGCCGTTGTAGCCCACGGTGCCGTCGGTATCGCCCATCAGCTGCAAAAGACCGGAAAAATCCTTCAGGATGCCGTCACCCACATGGTAGCCGAAGCGGCGGCTCATCTCGGTCAGGTTGTCCAGCTGCAAAGCAAAGCAGGTATAGTCCTCCGGCAGGATGCGGTCGGCCATGCCGGTGATATACACGTTGAGCTTTTCGCGGTTGGGCAGACCGGTCTTTTTGTCCACATACAGCAGATAATCCACCGCATCCGAGATGCGGCCCAGCAGAATTGCACCGCAGCAGCCGATGACAAAGAACAGCACCAGCGCCAGCATCAGATACAGCTTGACATTGATGGCGGCAGCCACCTGCACCGAGCTGATCATCTTCAGATAATCCGCGCTGATGTACAGGTTCAGCTCCTTGCTGCTGGTATTGATGATCTCGTAGTAGCTTTTCAGCTGCGCCTCGTAGTCGTTGATCATGCTTTCCATCTTGGCGTGCTGCTCGCCTGTACCGCCAAAATCCACGTTGCGGAAGCTTTGCAGGATCTCCTCCTGAAACTGCCGGTCGATCTGGCTGGATGCGACCTGCTGTTCCAGCGATACCAGTTTCAGCACCAGACCGTCGTAGGTGGTCTGTGCCTTATCGCCAGCACCTTCCAGCTCGATGTTATTCAGGATATAGTCCGAGGACACCACCTCGCCCCGGTCAGTAAAGTAGTTTTGCAGCAGATCGGCGTTCTTGTACACATACTGGTCGGTCAGGCTCCACAGACTGTCCCGCTGCTCGGTGGTGATCTGTTCGTTCTGCTTTGCAGTTTCGATGGTGTTGGCCAGATATTCCTGCAGCACCGTGCCGTCCCGCACCTGCGGGCCGTTGAGCACATAGGCGTACAGCGCCGGGATGGTGTATTTTTTGAAGTCGGAATAGATATCGCACAGGTCTGCATAGGTGTAGCCGGTGCGGGAGGAGCGAAAATTCGGGTAGTGCTCCCGCTTGCTCAGCAGATAGTCCTGCATCTCGTTGGTATCGTTTTCCAGAATGCGGATGCACTCGTAGTAGTCATAGCCGTTATCCAGCAGGCCGGACGAGGGGTTGAGCGAGAGTTTCTGCTCCACATATTTTTCCGTATAATAGGTGCAGTAGCTCTGGATGATGGCATCCAGCATATTGCGGGCATAACCCGCGCCCTGCTCTCCATCCACCACAAGGCTCACCTTGTAGGTATCCGGGAAATAGGTCACCTCTTCGCCCTTTTGCAGCAGGGCGTCGTTGATGGTCTGCTGATCTTCCGAGATCACCGGGGTCACCGAGATGTTGGAACGGATGGTGCTCAGCCGCCCGGAAGCACCCAGTGCATCCATGGCCTGCGAGATGACGGTGGAGGAGTAGATCTCGTTGACGTCCAGTTCGCTGCCGTCCGGGGTGTAGCCGTCCGAGATGCCGTCGTTGGTATAGCGGATAATGACCGATGCAGTGTACTTCTGCCGACCGTCCGCATACAGGTAGATGGCGGCCGCACCTGCCAGCGACACCAGAAAGATCAGCAGGCTGAAACGCTTCAGATAGCGCAGGATCTCAAACTTTTTCATCTGCGGTGCCTTGCCTTTCTGCGTTTGCGTTCGTGGAGCAGCCATGCACTGCCCAGCATAACAGCAACGGACTCCATCAGGGTCTTTTTCAGGCTCAGGCGCTGCAGGAAGGAGGCCGAGCCGTAGGTAAAGGTAATATAGTTCTGGGATTTGTACTTGATATACGCCTTGTCCAGTACAAACAGCTGCTCCGAGATCTCGTTGATGGCGGTCTCCAGCTTGTTCACCATGGCCTGCGCCTCGGCCAGACGCGGCTGACCGGCATCCAGCTCCCGGATCTTCTGGATCACATAATTCGTGCTCACGATCTCGGACTGGTAGTCGGTGGCATCGGCCAGAGAAGCGTCTGCCGCCCGCGCCAGCGCATCCATGGCGGTCTTGGTGCGGGACATATAGTACTCGCTTGCTTCATCCACGGTGGGGATCATCATGATGGAGGTCATGGATTTTTCGTAGATGGAAATGCCCTTTTTGTCGGCGTCATAGTAGGCCTGCTGGGTGCGCATATCAATATCGTCGATCTTGTTCTTGTATTCCAGAATGCTGGTCAGCATGGCCGGGTCGCGGGCAACGCCGCCCTCGATGACAAAGGCCATGGCGTTGGGCAGGTCGTAATCCACCAGATTGTTGATCATTTTGCCCAGTGTGGTAAAGTTGTTGGTGGCAGAGTCAGGGTTTGCCTCGTCCGTAAAGCTTTTGTTTTCCCCCAGACGGGCGTTCAGATAGCGGTTCAGCGCAGCGGCGCGCACCTCCAGCTCGTTCAGCCGCAGATAAGGCTCACACGCAGAGGTCACGTCCAGCTTTTCCTTGAGGATGCTCTGGTTATCGCAGTAGTTGCTCAGAAAGATCTCCCGGTAGGATTCGCACACGCTCTGCAAAAGATCCGTAGCCTTGCGGCTGCCAAGCTCCAGCTTGCGGGTGTTGATGGAGAGATAGTAGTTGGTGCTGATATACTCGCTGCCGTTGGCGCTGCCGGTGCCGTCCGGGCTCAGGTAAAGGCACTCTGCCAGCTGGGAGGCAGTCAGGCTGTCCTGCAAGCCCACCCGCCGGATGGCGCGTTCCATCACCTCGTCCGACACGATCTCGTAGGCGTTGAAGCGGGTCTTGTTGGGGTTCATGCCAAGCGCCGCCTCGGAGTAATTGAAGGAGATGCTGGCAGTGGCGCTGTCCGCACTTTTGAAATAGTGAACCAGCCCGAACAGACAGCACAAGGTCAGCAGGCAGAGAAACAGGCGGTATTTATTTGTCCAGATATGACGCAGCGCCTGTTTGATTTTTTCTTTGATGTCATCCATGGCATTCTACCCTTTTGCAGCGGCCTGCACGCGCAGCGCAGGCTGCTTAGTCGATGTCAATGACCGAAAGCTCCGGCACATTGTTGATGCGGGGCGCCCGGCTGGAATCGCCCAGTCCCCGGCTTACAATGAGGGTGGCGTTGTTGGCAAGCGTATAACTGCCCCCGGCATAGTCGGGCAGAAAGCCCTCCTCGGCGGTATAAAGCGGACCGATCTTCGGCAGACGCACGATGCCGCCGTGGGTGTGCCCGGCCAGTCCCAGCTCAAAGGAATAATTTTCCAGATGCTCGGTAAAGTAGGTGGGCACATGCGCCAGACAGATGCGCAGGTCGTAGTCTGTCTGCGGCTCCACGCTGTCCATAAAGGTGCTGGCACCGTAGTTAGAAAAATCCGCCGGGCTGCCCTCCACGCCCAGAATGCTGATAACATTGTCGTGGATGGTATAGCGCGCCTCCTGATTGCGCAGGACGGTCACCCCGGCGGCGGTGAACTTTTCCACCAGTTCCCGGTCGTTGTCCAGAAAATACAGCTCGTCCTCGTGGTTGCCCAGCACTCCGCATACCGGGGCAATCTCGCTCAGCTGACGGAACAGGGAGAGCATATTATCATAATCGGTGCCTTCGCCGTAGGTCACAAAGTCGCCGCCCAGCAGGATCAGATCCGGGGCAAGGCTGCGGACATCCTGCACCAGCTCACAGTTATCTGCTCCGTATTCCCGCAGATGCAGGTCGGTCAGAAAAACGACCCGGCAGCTCTGGGTCAGCTTGCGGGAATGGATCTGATAGAACTCTGCCGTATAGTGGGTGCGGTTATAGCAGATATTCTGCCACAGCGCCCCGCCCAGCAGGGTGAGCAGGGCAACAAGAACCAGCAGCGTCAGCAGCACCTGCTTCCAGGGGGGCGTTGCCCTCTGTGCGCCGCCGCTGTGTGTATGTCTGCTGTTTTGCGCTGCGCCTTTTCCGTGTTTTGCTTTGATAAAGGCCACATCCTTTCTGCCGGGGAACGTTGCATAGAGAAGGGCGCAGCACAAGGCCGCAGCCCATCTCTCCAAAAACGGATACAAAAACTGATATATAAATAAATTATAACATATTTAGTAGGAAAAGCAAAGAGTGCATCTCTGCCATGGGCGGATTTCACATTTGGGAGTTCCCATCAAAAAAGGGATGCCGCGCACGCAGCATCCCTTTTGTATATTTGCAGATCAATCGTCGTCGCTGTCCAGCTTGAGCACGGCGGTAAAGGCCTCGCTGGGCAGGGAAACGCTGCCCAGCTGACGCATCTTCTTTTTGCCTTCCTTCTGCTTTTCCAGCAGCTTCTTTTTACGGGAGATATCACCGCCGTAGCACTTGGCCAGCACGTCCTTGCGCATGGCCTTGACCGTCTCGCGGGCAATGATCTTGCCGCCGATGGCTGCCTGCACCGGGATCTCGAACAGGTTGCGCGGGATGTTGTCCCGCAGCTTTTCGCAGATGCGGCGTCCCTTGGCGTAGGCGTTGTCCCGGAACACGATCATGGACAAGGCGTCCACGGGGTCGCCGTTGAGCAAAAAGTCCAGCTTGACCAGATCGCTCTCGCGGTACTCCTTGAACTCATAGTCGTAGCTGGCGTAGCCCCGGCTGCGGCTCTTGATGGCGTCAAAGAAGTCGTACACGATCTCGCCCAGCGGCAGCGCGTAGTGCAGGTCCACGCGCACATCGTCCAGATACTTCATATCGATCAGCACGCCGCGCTTGCTCTGGCACAGATCCATCAGGCCGCCCACATAGTCGTTGGGGGTGTACAGATGCACATCCACAAAGGGCTCCTCCTGCTTGACGATGTTGCTGGGGTCCGGGTAGCTGGAGGGGTTGTCGATCATTTCCACTGTGCCGTCGGTCAGGGTCAGGCGGTAGCGCACGCTGGGGGTGGTGGTGATGATGTCCAGATCAAACTCCCGCTCCAAGCGCTCGGTGATGATCTCCATATGCAGCAGACCCAAAAAGCCGCAGCGGAAGCCGAAGCCCAGCGCAGCGCTGGTCTCCAGTTCAAAGGTCAGGGAGGCGTCGTTCAGCTGCAATTTTTCCAGCGCGTCCTTCAGGTCGGGGTACTTGGCACCGTCGGCGGGGTAGATGCCGCAGAACACCATGGGCTTGACCTGACGGTAGCCGGGCAGCGCTTCTGCGGTGGGGCGCTCTGCCAGCGTGACGGTATCGCCCACGCGGGTGTCCTGCACCGTCTTGATGCTGGCGGTCAGGTAGCCTACCTCACCGGCCTGCAGCTGGGCGCAGGGGGTCAGGGAGGTGGCACCCATGTGACCCACCTCCACCAGCGTGAACTCTGCGCCGGTGGCCATCATGCGGATGGTGTCGCCGGGCTTCACCGAGCCCTCGAACACGCGGATGTAGACGATGACGCCCTTGTAGCTGTCGTAGATGCTGTCGAAGATCAGCGCCTTTAAGGGGGCGTCCGGGTCGCCGGTGGGGGCGGGGATATCGCTGACCACACGCTCCAGCACCTGATCGACATTCAGGCCAGTCTTGGCGGAGACGCGGGGCGCGTCCATGCAGGGCAGGCCGATCACGTCCTCCACCTCCTGCGCCACCTCGTCCGGGTGGGCGCTGGGCAGGTCGATCTTGTTCAGGATGGGCACCAGCTCCAGATCGTGCTCCAAGGCCATATAGGTGTTGGCCAGCGTCTGCGCTTCCACGCCCTGCGTGGCGTCCACCACCAGAATGGCGCCCTCGCAGGCGGCCAGACTGCGGCTGACCTCGTAGGCAAAGTCCACATGACCCGGGGTGTCGATCAGGTTGAACTCGTAGGTCTTGCCGTCCTTTGCAGTATAGTTCATGGTCACGGCACGCGCCTTGATGGTGATGCCGCGCTCGCGCTCGATATCCATGTTGTCCAAGATCTGGTCTTCCATGGTGCGCTCGTCCACGCTCTTGGTCAGTTCCAGAATGCGGTCGGACAGGGTGGATTTGCCGTGGTCGATATGTGCAATGATGCAGAAGTTGCGGATGTTGTCTCTTGCCATGTAGTTCCTCCGGGCAGCTTTATGCTTCTAAGATCCAGTCCTCCACGGCCACGATCTGTCCGTGGTCGCGGTAGACGCGGGGCACGCGGCGGGAAACGCCGCACAGCACTTCATAGGGGATGGTGTCGGTCTTGCGGGCAATGGTCTCTGCGGTGTCGCTTACGGTGCCGCCCCACAGGATGGCTTCATCGTCCTCGCGCACTTCCGGTACATCGGTCACGTCCACCATCATCTGATCCATGCACACCCGGCCCAGTACCGGGCAGGCTTTGCCGTGGATCTCCACCACGCCCTTGCCGCAGCTCAAAAGCCGGGGATAGCCGTCGGCATAGCCGGTGCAAAGGGTGGCTACCTTGGTGGGCTTTTCGGCGGTAAAGCGGCGGCCGTAGCTGGCGCACTGGCCGGGCTGCATCTCCTTGATCATGCTCACCACGGTCTTAAGGGTCATTACCGGCTTAAAGCGGCCAAAGCGCACCTCGTCGCTGGGGTCGTAGCCGTACAGGATGATGCCGGGGCGCGCCATGCAGCGCTCCCGGGGCAGTCCCTCCGGCCAGTCCGGGTGCAGCATGACCCCGGCAGAGTTATCGCAGTGCACAAGGGCAGGCTCCCGCCCGGCGGCCTTCAGTGCGTGGAAGGCTTTCACGAACAGTGCGTGCTGCTCGGCGGTGTAGGCCACATTCTCCGGGGCGGTATCATCGGCCACGGAAAAATGCTGGAACAGGCCGGTCATTTCCAGCCCGGGCAGCGCACAAGCCTCCAGCATCTCCCGGATGGCGGCGTCAAAATCGGTGCGCAGGGCAAAGCCGATGCGTCCCATGCCGGTGTCGGCCTTGAGGTGGATGTGTACCCTGCCGCCTGCCGCCACGGCGGCTTCGCTCAGGGCGTGTGCCTGCGCAAGGGAGTAGCAGGCCACAGTGATGTCGTTCTGGATCAGAGCGGCGGCGTAGGCGGGCTGCACATGCCCCAGAATGAGGATGGGCAAAGTCTGCCCCGCCTTGCGCAGCTGCACAGCCTCGGTCAGGCAGCTGACCGCCAGCCATGCGGCGCCCTCCTCGGCGAACACCCGGGCGCACTGTACCGCGCCGTGGCCGTAGCTGTCCGCCTTGACCACTGCGCACAGGGGCAGCGTCCCTGCCCGGGCCTTTACTGCCCGGAAATTATACCGAAGGGCCTCGAGGTCGATCTCGGCCCAGACGTGTTTTTCAAACGGTTGTTTCTGCATGATCTGTTTCCTTTTTTGGTACGATAAAGCTGCCCCGGCCCGTGTGGACGGGACGCCAGCCGTCAATGCCGCTCTCCTGCAAGGCATGGAGAGTCTTTTGGCGGAAGGCGTGGTCGGTGCGGCAGCGCTCCTGCACAAATTCCTTGGTCTGTTCCCGCACGGTAACGCCGTCGGCGGGGCAGCGGCTTTTCACGATGGGCAAGTCCGCCTCCCGCACGGCGCACTGCACCTCGTACTCGGTGGCAAGCAGCATGGGGCGGATGAGGGTGAGATCCCGCTGGGAGAGGTAGGTCACCGGCGAGAAGCAGCCGATGCGTCCCTCCCGCCAGAGGTTCATATAAAAGGTCTCCACGGCATCGTCCAGATGATGCCCCAGCGCCACCTTGTTGCAGCCCAGCTCCTGCGCGGCGGTGTGCAGCGCGCCCCGCCGCAGCTTGGCGCACAGGGCGCAGGGGTTCTTTTCCTTGCGGTACTCGAACACCACAGGGCCAATCTCGGTGCGGCGCACCTCATAGGGGATGCCGTGCTGCCGGAACAGCTCTGCCAGCGCGGAGTAGTCCATAGGCTGATGGTCGAACTGCGGGTCCAGCGTGACCGCCACCACCTCGTAGTCAAAGCCGATGTACTTGCGCAGCATGGAAAGGCCGATGGTCAGCGCCACGCTGTCCTTGCCGCCGGAAACGCCCACCATCACCCGGTCGCCGGGGGCGATCATTTCATAGTCCTGTACGGCCTTGCGCATCAGACCGCAGAGCCGCTGCATTGCACGAAGATCACTCATGACAGGCTCACGCTTTCTACCAGATTGACCACATCGCTGATGGACGCCAGCTTTGTCAGCGCCGAGACATAGACCACATCGCCGCTGTCGTAGGTAATGGTGGCCAGCACGGCGTAGTAGGTGCGGATATCACAGCGTACCGCTTCCACCGCTGCACCCTCCACGGTCAGGTTGACCTTGCGGGGCTTGATGACGCCGTAGGCCTGCTTGAGGTCGGCTTCCGAGTCCTCGATAAAGCTTTCGTAGCTGTCGGCGGTGCCCCGCTGCAACAGCACGGCCTGATAGTCCTCGCTGTCTGCCGTGTCGGCGGTGGCAAGCTCCAGCACGGTGCCGAGGGTTGCGTCCTCGGTCATGCGGCACACGCTCCACACGCTGCTGTCGTAGTAGACAGAGATGCCATTCGTGCCGGTATAGTGGGTGTCGGGTGTCGCGGGGGTCTGCCGGTTCACCAGCAGGGTGAGCACCATGTAGGCTGCGATGCCCAGACAGATGAAAATGGCCATCGCCGTCAGCAGCTTGGAGCTGCGGCGCTGCGCCGAAGAAGTGCGGTCGATCTCATTTGGCATGGATGTATTCTCCTTGTGTTGGCAAGGGCAGCTGTGCACCGCCCATATCCTTTATAGTATACCACAACCGCAGCGGGATTTGTAGCGGGCAAATGGCAAAAATATGCCGGGGCGGGCAAAAAACTTTTACAAAAATCGGAATTCAGAAATCAAGAGGATTTGAGAGAAAACAAGCGATTTTGAGAGTTTCAAAAATTTCCGCCGAAAAAATCCAAAAATCATGTTGACAGGCGCGTTTTTGTGTTGTATACTGACACTCGCGCCCCAAAAGGGTGCCTGAAACGTACAAAAAGCTTATCAGGAGGAAATAGATATGAGCACTACTCTCGTAAAGCCCGCTGAAGTCGAGCGTAAGTGGTACCTGCTCGACGCTACCGGCAAGAGCCTGGGCCACGTCGCTGCTGAGGCCGCTGTTCTGCTGCGCGGCAAGCAGAAGGTCGATTACACCCCCAACGTTGACTGCGGCGATTTCGTTGTTGTCATCAACTGCGACAAGGCTGTTCTGACCGGCAAGAAGGCCGAGCAGAAGTTCCACATCACCCACAGCAAGTACATCGGCGGCCTGAAGAAGGTCCAGTACAGCAAGCTGATGGCTGAGAACAGCGATCTGGCTATGACCTACGCTATCAAGGGCATGATCCCTTCCAACACCATCGGTGATAAGGCTCTGACCCGCCTGCACTGCTACCAGGGTGCCGAGCACGCTCACGCTGCTCAGAAGCCCGAGAAGATCGAGTTCTAAGAAGGAGGCAATCGAATATGTACGAAACCAAACCTTATTTCTACGGCACTGGTCGTCGTAAGGATTCCGTTGCCCGCGTTCGCGTTTACACCGGCACCGGTAAGATCACCATCAACGATCGTGATATCGACAACTACTTCGGTCTGGAGACCCTGAAGCTGATCGTCCGTTCTCCGCTGGTCCTGCTGGGCCTGGAGGGCAAGTACGACGTCGTCGTCCGCGTTTCCGGCGGCGGTGTTTCCGGTCAGGCTGGCGCTATCCGTCACGGCCTGAGCCGCGCCCTGCTGCAGCAGAGCGACGAGAACCGCCCTGTGCTGAAGAAGGCTGGCTTCCTGACCCGCGATCCTCGTATGAAGGAGCGTAAGAAGTACGGTCTGAAGGCTGCACGTCGTGCTCCCCAGTTCTCCAAGCGCTGATTATATTTCAGATGCAACTTTACGGCTCTGCTTCGGCAGAGCCGTTTTTTGTTGCCTGCTTTTCCGGAGAACAGGGGAGCACGACTGCGCATCTCCGGCGGTTGCCCCGCAAGGGGCGAGCCGGAGGCGCTTGTTAATCTTTGCTCAAGCATCGCGTGCAGGGCGCAGCCCTGCCAGCGATGCTCCCCAGTTCTCCAAGCGCTGATTTATCTCAGTATGCACTTTTACGGCTCTGCTTCGGCAGAGCCGTTTTTTGCTGCCCCTTTCCCGGAGAACGGGGGAGCACGACTGCGCATCTCCGGCGGTTGCCCCACAAGGGGCGAGCCGGAGGCGCTTATTGATCTTTGCTCAAGCATCGCGTGCTAAAACAAAAAGCATGGTTTTGCGTCTATTCTGCAAACTTTTTATGAACCCTATTGACAAAGTGGGTGAATAGGAGTATATTTTTAGCAGTCGAGCAGATAGAGTGCTAAAAACAAAACAAACTGCTCCGTAGGAGGTGTGCAAGACCATGAAGAAGAACATCTGTATAATCAACTCACGGCTCTGCCGCCGCCGGGCGCGGAGCTGTTAGCAAAGAACTTATCCGTCCGCTAAAATAAACCTTCCGGTATGAATGGAGGCTTGACTTTATGAATACCAATCAATATACCCAAAAGACCCTTGAGGCTTTGCAGGCGGCCCAGCAGCTGGCTGTGGAGTATCAGCACAATGCGCTGGAGCCCGCCCACCTGCTGCACGCACTGGCTGCGCAGGAAAACGGCCTGATCCCTCAGCTGCTGCAAAAGCTGAATGTTGACCCCGGCAGCTTTGCCGCCGCCGTGGCGGAAAAGCTGTCCGCATTGCCCCGGGTGTCCGGCTCCGGTCGCGACCCCGATAAGGTCTATATCTCGCAGGCCACCGATAAGGTGCTCAGTGCCGCCGCCCGCGAAGCCAAGGCCATGAAGGATGACTTCATCAGCGTGGAGCATCTGTTCCTTGGCCTGCTGGACGAGCAGGACCAGACCACCAGTGAGCTGTTCCGCGCCTTTAACCTGAAAAAGGACGCCTTTTTACAGCAGCTTACCGCCGTGCGCGGCAACCAGCGGGTGACCACCGATAACCCGGAGGACACCTACAACGCATTGCAGAAGTACGGTCAGGATCTGGTGGAACTTGCCCGCAAGCAGAAGCTGGACCCCGTCATTGGTCGAGATCAGGAGATCCGCAATGTGATCCGTATCCTGTCCCGTAAGACCAAAAACAACCCCTGTCTGATCGGTGAGCCCGGCGTTGGTAAAACCGCCATCGCCGAGGGTCTGGCGCAGCGCATCGTGCGTGGCGATGTGCCCGAAAACCTGAAGAACCGCACCGTGTTCAGTCTGGACATGGGCGCTCTGGTAGCCGGTGCAAAGTACCGCGGCGAGTTTGAGGAGCGCTTGAAGAGCGTGCTGAACGAGGTGAAGAAGAGCGAGGGCAAGATCATCCTCTTCATCGATGAGCTGCACACCATTGTGGGTGCCGGCAAGACCGATGGCGCCATGGACGCAGGCAACCTGCTCAAGCCCATGCTGGCGCGCGGCGAGCTGCACTGCATCGGCGCGACCACGCTGGACGAGTACCGTCAGTATATCGAAAAAGACCCCGCGCTGGAACGCCGGTTCCAGCCGGTGCAGGTGGATGAGCCCACCGTAGAGGATACCATCTCCATCCTGCGCGGCCTGAAGGAGCGGTATGAGGTGTTCCACGGCGTAAAGATCAACGATAGCGCCCTGATCGCCGCTGCCACCCTTTCCGACCGCTATATCACCGACCGCTTCCTGCCGGATAAGGCCATCGACCTTGTGGATGAAGCTTGCGCCATGATCAAGACCGAGATGGACAGTATGCCCAGCGAGATGGACGATCTGGCACACCGCATCACCCAGCTGCAGATCGAGCAGGTGAGCCTGAAAAAGGAGACTGACGCCCTGAGCCAGAGCCGTTTGAAGGATCTGGAAAAGGAACTTGCCGAATTGCAGGATAAGTTCCGCAGCATGAAGGCAAAGTGGGAAAACGAGAAGAACGCCATTGGCAAGGTGCAGACCCTGCGC
>ENA-UEQE01000420-UEQE01000420.1-human-gut-metagenome-genome-assembly--contig:-NODE-420-length-37155-cov-12.476617_pt1 | contig 37155 bp, 24 predicted proteins | sample MGYA00242934_ERZ507935 | MGnify/ENA primary metagenome ERZ507935 (study PRJEB26167, sample SAMN06115423) | human gut metagenome | host: Homo sapiens | place: China:Anhui | collected 2015-03-30... | reverse complement strand
ATGCAAAAGTCAGCCCACTGATCAGGCTCAGATCATCTTCCAAAAGGAACAGTTTTCTCATGATTCCCTCTCTTTTCCGCGTTTTGTGTGTCCTACAGGTTCAAAAGCATTATAAGTTTTTTCTGCGAACATTACAATGTGCGAAACGGAAATTGTTTTTTGCCGTGTGTTAAATATAAGTCCTACTATCACCGCTTTACTGCGTAAAGTACATTGCAAGGTGATTTTTGGCGTGCCCGAAGGGATTCGCCAAGCCGCGCCCTAGAAACGCCCCATCGAGGCGTTTCTGCTCCGCGGGACGCAAAGCGCGGGGCACGGGCTGTTAGAATCCGCTCTTTTGCTGCTCCATAAAATCCATGCAAAACAAAAAGAGCAGCACCCCATAAGGTGCTGCTCTTGGTGCGACCGGGAGGATTCGAACCTCTGGCCTTCCGGGTCGGAGAACTATGACGCAGCGCGTAATTTGATGATATGCCGCACTTTTTTGTTGGTTTTGCACTGCCACGGCACACCTATCACAAGCAATATAAAACAATGTGCCAACGATAAAAACTGACCACCGGCAGCAAAAATCACTGCCGGTGGTCAGTTGGTGGTCAACTATTGTGCCGTACAAACCATTTCGTGAATCAGCGTTCGCAAAAATCATCTGAACAGGCAACCGCTTTTTTGCTTCTACCCGCCCCCTCAATTGTGAAATCTTACAATGGCAGCGCAGAAAATACAATACAGAAGGCGGGCTGCTGTTTATACTGAGGGTAGCAAATCAAAAAGCAGGAGGAAACGGTATGCGTGCAAAATTGTGTGGATTGCAAAGTATTCCCCAAGTGGTGGCGGATATGACGCTGGAGGAAAAGCTGGATATGGTCGGCTGTTATCGGGCCTGTCACACGCGCCCCATCCCGGATATGGATATTCCGGCCATTTATCTGATGGACGGCGCAACCGGTCTGAACGGCAGTCACGTTGTGCTGGACTATCTGACGGATCCTTGCCGTGCAGATGATCCCAGAACGGCCTATGCCACACCCGAGATGATAGCACTGAACCGTGTGGATCTTAAACAGGCGGCAGAAACCTATAAAAACGATGCCTTGATGAGTGGACTTGTGCAGCAGGCAGAAAAATATCGCCCCGGTGGGCGGCAGCATATCAGCTTCCCGTCCGGTATCAATATCGGTGCGGCATTTGACCCTGCAGGTGCAGAAAAAATCGGTAAAGCGGTCGGACAGGAACTGCGAAATGCAGGTGTAGATGTCTGCTTTGGCCCGAATGTGGATATTGCGAGGGATCCTCTGGGTGGGCGCAACTACGAAATGTACGGCGAGGACCCGGAACTTGTGGCACAGACTGCCGCGGCGTTTGTGCGTGGTATGCAGAGTGCGGGAATTTCTGCCTGTGCCAAGCATTTCCTTGCCAATAATCAGGAAACAAACCGCAATACAACCTGTTCGTATTTGTCCAAACGGGCGATGATGGAGCTTTACGCCCGTGGCTTTGCGGCAGCTATCGAGGAGGGACACGTCCGCTGTATTATGAGTGCCTATAATGCAGTGAACGGCGAGTTTACCTCCTACAGCAAAAAGCTGTTGACGGATTTGCTGCGAGGAGAATTGCACTTTGATGGGGCGATTGTAAGTGACTGGGGCGCAGCCGGGCAGGACAAAGCCGGTACGCTGGCGGCCGGTATGGATTTGATTCAGCCGGGTCCAAACGATATGGCAGCTTGCAAACAAGCCGTAATAGAGGGGATACTGCCTGAAGAAACGCTGGATGACCGCGTTGCCCATATTTTGCAGCTGATTGTAGAAATTAAAGAGAATCAACGCAGAATTGCAGCTGAATATGATGCGGATGCCATTTTGAAAACCGCTTGCGAAACGATTGAAAATGGTGCGGTATTGCTCAAAAATGAAAACGACACACTTCCGTTGTCCGAGGATGCAAGAACGGTATTCTGGGGTGCGCGAAGCTGCGATACACTGGAATGTGGTTCCGGTTCTACAGCAGTAGAAACCGACCTGCACAGCAATGTGCTGGAGGAATACAGAAAAATACGCGGCACAACGTATTTTGAGGAGTGGGCCGATGCAGACACGTTGGTGTACACAGCAGCGGCTCCCGCCGGTGAAAATGTAGACCGGGAATGTATGGCGGTAGAGGAGCAAGACAGAAACCGCATGACCGAGGTGCTGAAACAGGCAAAAGAAAAGGGACTGAAAACCGTAGTGCTGCTGAACATCTCCGGTCCGGTAGAGTTGGGGGACTGGCTGCCATACGCTGACGCGGTTCTTTGTATCTTTATTCCGGGCTGTATGGGTGGTGTGGCTGCAGCAAGGCTGCTGACCGGGCAGGCAGAGCCGGGAGGCCGGCTGCCGGTTACGTTCCCCCTGCGCTATGAAGATACCCCTGCTTACCCGAATTTCCCCGGGGAGGGCAATGACGCTTACTACGGAGAAGGCGTTTTCGTTGGGTATCGCAGTTACACAAAGCGCAAGCTGGCCGTACAATATCCCTTTGGGCACGGCTTGAGCTATACGCAATTCTCGGTGGAGCTATGCGAAAAAGAGCTCCACTGGAACTTGAAAGAGCAGGACACTTTGTATGTGCCTGTCAAGGTCAAGAACATCGGCAGCCGCGCGGGCAGCCAAGTAGTGCAGCTGTATTGCCACGAGGAAAAGCCGCATATGCTGCGCCCGGTCCGGGAGCTGGTCGGCTATGCAAAGGTTTCGCTGAACCCTGCGGAGGAAACCATTGTCCGTGTGCCGGTCAGCAAAAAGGCACTGCGGTGCTATGATGCAATGAAGGACAAATGGGTGCAGCCGATTGGTGCACACACGCTGTATCTGGCACTGTCGGCAGAAAACATTCTGGAATCGGCAGCGCTGACAATCGAGGGAAAAAATCCCTATCCACTCAGCGGAGAGAGCACCATCGGTGAAATTCTGGAAAATCCGGCGGCGAAGGAGCTGGTCAACCAGTTCACCAACGGAATGTTTACCTCGCTGCCCAAAGAGACACTGGATTTTATGGTGTACCGCAAGCTGAATGATATTCTTTCAATGGGTATGATTCAGGTAATCCCGGATACCGTAAAGCTGCACGCGATCCTGCAGGGGCTGTATGCACAGCTTGCAGAGCTTTAAACGAAAAGGAGACAACAATGAGCTTTCCGAAAAATTTCCTTTGGGGTGCGGCCAGTGCCGCTTACCAGATTGAGGGTGCCTATGACGAGGATGGAAAGGTACCGGGCATCTGGGATGCTTTGAGCGCCGGACACGTAAAGCACGGCGAGAACGGCAATGTTGCCTGTGACCACTACCACCATTACAAGGAGGATGTTGCCCTGCTGAAAAAGCTGGGTGTCAAAGCCTATAGGCTTTCTGTCAGCTGGCCGCGGGTAATGTCGGGGCCGGACACGGTAAACCCCAAGGGGCTGGAATTTTACAGCAAGCTGGTGGATGAGCTGAAGGCTGCCGGGATTGAGCCGATGGTTACGATATTCCACTGGAATCTGCCGATGTGGGCGCACGAAAAGGGCGGCTGGTACAGCGAGGAAATCAGCGATGATTTTGCAAACTATGTTCGCGTGCTTTCTGACGCCCTGTCTGACCGGGTGCGCTATTGGTTTACCGTCAACGAGCCGGCAACCTTTATCGGAAATGGCTATTTTACCGGGATGCACGCGCCGTTTGAAAGCCTGATGCAGGCACAGCCCGCCGAGATGATGACAAAGCTGGCGGCGCTGACAAAAAATGTCCTGCTGGCGCACGGCAAGGCGGTCCGCGTACTGCGTAGCCGTGCCAAGCAGAGCCCGCAGATTGGTATGGCGCTGAACGGCAGCGTCTATCTGCCGCAATCGGAATCGACTGCGGATGTGGAAGCCGCGCGGGCGCTGACCTTCCCGGAGCAGGCATTCTTCCCACATTTCAACTGGTGGGCAGATCCGGCCGTGCTGGGGCGCGTTCCTGCGGTGCTACAACCGTTTTTCACCGCGGAAGAATTGAAAATAGCCTGCCAGCCGCTGGATTTCTTTGGTTTTAACTGCTACAATTCGTCCGACTATGACGAGTATACGGGACCCAACCCGGCAGTGAAACCGGGAATGGCACGCACCGCCATGGAATGGCCTGTTACACCGGACGCGCTGTACTGGGCAGCACGTTTCCTGACAGAGAGGTATCATCTGCCGGTGATGGTGACGGAAAACGGTATGGCCAATATTGATTTTGTTATGAGTGACGGCGCTGTGCACGACCCCCAGCGCATAGACTTTGTCAAGCGCTACTTGGCGGGATTGCAACGTGCAGTGGACGAAAGAATCCCTGTGATGGGGTACCTGTACTGGTCCATTATGGATAACTTTGAGTGGGCCGAAGGCTACGATAAGCGCTTTGGGCTTATCTATGTAGATTACCAGACCCAGCAGCGCATCCCGAAGGATTCCTTCTACTGGTATGCAAATGTCATAAAAAACAACGGATTATTTTGATTCAGAATGGTGTTGCCTACGATATTGCATCGGGGTAACACCATATTCTTTTTTGAAAACGTTCTGGAAATAGCTTTGGCTGGAAAAGCACAGATAGCTGCTGATTTCGGCCAGCGTCATCTCTGTATAGTGCAATAGACTTTTTGCCTCCTCCAAGCGACATTCTGCAATGTAAGAGCCAAGTGTTTTCCCGGTTTCTTTTTTGAAAAGGTTGCCTGTGTAGGAAACGCTGCGCCCGATGGAGGCGGCCACATCGTCAAGACTGATGGACACATTGATGTGGTTGTGAATATAGCACATACAGGCATGTACTTCGCGGCTTACATCATTTGGAATATGTGTTTCGCCGATACGCCGACAAAAATCCATGGCTGCGGTCATGTGAAGCCGGTCAATTTCCGGTATGGTAGAGGCGCGCTCACAGTCCATGGTATAGCTGTCCAACAGCTGATAGGTCAGCTCCACATCCAAGCCGGCGGGAATGGCTGCCAGCATACCAATTTTTGTAATTGCGCCGATGAACAAATTTTTTGCCTGCCGCAAAGGAGTTTCTGCCATTGTGCCTCGGTTCAGACGTGCTGCGGCATCCTGCAGCAAAAAAGCCTCCAGCTGTTCCGGGTCGCCTTGGCGAATACGCTCGTAAAACATCTGCTCCCACTGGTAGGTATTATGATATGTTTCTGTTTCCTTGCGTTCCATCATCGTTTGCGCCACATTACAGCCAACGGACAGATTCTCTCTGTCCTCCATCAAATCAAAGTAGATGGCAGGGTCAAGAATTTCTCCGTCTACGCAGTAGTAGAGATAAGCAGCCTTGTCAAAAAATTCAAGCAGACTTACATTCGGGGCTACCTCCAGAATACTGCTTGCAGCGTTCTTTTGCGTGGAAGGAATCGCACACTCCTCCATATAGGACTGCACGGTGGTCGCACTGATTCGCCCATTGTAGACGGGTCCTATGATAATCTGCCATCCGCCGTTAAGAAGCATCTTCGCGTAGGCGGCGTGACTGGGTGAGGAGATGATATCCAAAGCGCAGTCCCGGACGCTTGCCTGAAAAAGGGATTGCGTGTTTCTGTCCGGTGCAACGGGATATTGCAGCTGGCAAATACCGTCTGCATCATACAGCGAAAAGGCAATTCCTTCCGCACGGTAGAATAGCATACAAAGGTTTGTAATGCGTATAAAGCGTTCTGTATTCATAGAAAAGCCCCCTGCATTGATAGTTGTATTTTACAATCACAAATCAAATAATGCAATATCCAAAAGCGGCAGACTGCTATACTGATAACAGAAAAAAGGGAACGGTTCCCCGAAATAACAGGAGGAAAACAAAATGGCATTTGGTAAAAAAGCGCGCCCCACTGTAGATAAAGACGGTGCAGCGCTGGTCATGCGCGGACGTGACTATCTGGCTGATTTTTCCGGACAGCTCGGTCTAGGCATTATGGCAAACCTGGTCGGTCAGCTGCAATACTTCTACACCGACAAAGTCGGTATTGCAGTTGGCTCGGTAGGTATTGTCATGGCCATTGCCAAGATTGTCGATGCACTGACAGACATCTGGTTCGGCAATATTATCGACCACTCTAAGGGTGGCAATATGAAGTACTATAAGTGGATGCTGCGCATGGCGGTCCCGGCCGCAGCCATCACGGTACTGATTTTTACGGTGCCTATCGGGGCTGGGCAGCTGCCGGCTGTGCTGTATGCACTGGTTACCAACCTGTTGATTACGGCGGTCATTTACACTATGATTGCCACGCCTTTTTCTGCGACCATGATTGTGCGCACACAGAGCCAACAGGAACGCGGTAAGATGGGCATTTATCGTGCAGTAGGCAACTATGTCTCCGGCATGGTCATTGCGATTGCGACCATTCCGGTAACCAATATGCTGGGCGGCACGCAGCTTGCGTGGATTAAGTACGGTGCTGTGATGGCGCTCGTGGTTCTGCTTACGCTTTTGATTTGCTACCGCAACGGCAGCAAGGCTATGCGCAAAGCTGCAGAGGAAACCGTGCAGGCCATGCCGGAGGAAGAGCCGGTCGAGTTTGCGACCGCTGTCAAGTGCCTGTTTGGCAACAAATACTGGGTTATTGTGCTGCTGTTTAACCTGATTACCTCGGTATCTACCGCAATTACCTCTGCATCCGGTGCGTATTACTGTAAGTGGATTTTCGGCAATGATAATCTGGTCGGCATTATCGGCGCACTTGGTTTGCTTTCTACGGTGCTTGGCTTTGCACTGTCAAACCTAATTATCGGAAAGCTTGGCATCCAACGCACCATCTACATGGGGCTGCTGGGGTATGCTGCCAGCTGCGCGCTGAGATGCTTTGTCCCGACGAATTTGCCGGTATACGCGGTAAGCGGTCTGATTGGCAGTTTCCTGCAAATTCCGCTGATGTGTCTGTATGGCGTTCTGCTGGCTATGGCCGTGGACTACAACGAATACAAATACGATAAAAAGCTCGTTGCGGTTTCTTCCGGTGCGATTGGCTTTGGCAGCAAGGTCGGCAACGGTCTGGGGGCATTGATTCTTTCCGGGTTCCTGATGCTTGGTGCCTATGATGCCACCCTGACAGAGGCAACCACTTCCATGCGGGTTGCAATTTATGGTTTTTCCAACTATCTTCCGATTGTTCTGAACGTAGGTATGTTCCTGATTTTCCGCGGCTTTGACTTAGAGGAAAAGCTGCCCGCCATGCGCGCCGAGGTCGAAAAGCGCCACGCAAAGAATGAGGAGAACTGATCCATATGAAATTTACAATTCCTGCAAATGCAGCGGCAAAGCCGTTCAAAAAGCATTGGAAGTTCTGCGTCGGCAGCGGTCATGCCGCGTTGGCCATGCGCACGGATTACTGTGAGCAGCTAAAACAGATTCACGATGATTTAGGCATTGAGCGTGTACGCTTTCACGGAATTTTCAGCGATGATATGCACACCTATGACACAATGGCTACGGTCATGCCGATGCCCGGCTCCGAGCAGGTGCCGTTCTATGAGAATAGCTTCCGCCTGCCGGGACTGGTCTATGACAATGTACTGAAAGCCGGCATGAAACCGTTTGTGGAATTGAGCTTTATGCCCAGCCAGATGGCAAAACGCCCGACACGCGGAACGTTCTACTGGAAACCCAACATTGCGCCGCCCAAGGATGAGGCACAATGGCAGGCACATATTCAAAAATTCATCCGCTTTCTGCTGAACCGCTACGGTAAGGAGGAAGTGGAAAGCTGGTTCTTTGAGGTTTGGAACGAACCGGACCTCAAGACACCGTTCTTTGACGGCACGCAGGAAGAATACTTCCGGCTGTACGAAATTACCGTGCGGGCCATCAAAGAGGTGGATGACAAGCTGAAGGTCGGTGGTCCTGCCACCAGCAACAGCAAGTGGGTTGCTGCCTTTGTGCAGCACTGCAAGGAGCATTCTCTGCCGGTGGACTTTATCACAACCCACCAGTATGCGGGGGACCCCATCAGCGAGATGTGCAACCAGTCGGAGGAGGACCACAACCAGACCACCGAAGAAATCCAGCAGGAGTATCAGGTGGATATGGCGCAGCTCTTTGCAGGCTTGAAGCCGGAGGATGGTCTGCTGCCGATGTTCCGCCGCGTTATGCCGGAAAATACCGAAACTGCAGATCTGAACCGCGACCTGCTGCGTGATGCCGCCTTGCAGGTGCGGCAACAGGCCAAAGGGCTGCCTGTTTATTATACGGAATGGAACGCTTGTGCCACCTTTGGCGCGCCGGGCAATGATACCCGCAAGATTGCCGCCTACGATGTGCGCGCGGCCCTCTGCGCCGAGGATGCACTGGAGGGCTCCAGCGTGTGGTGCTTCAGTGATATTTTTGAGGAACTGCATCCTTTCCCGGAGGAATTTCACGGCGGCTTTGGTATGATGTCGCAGCACGGAATCCCCAAGCCGGTTTACCACGCCCTGCGCCTGCTGAATCAGGCCGGGGATAAACGGCTGGAGCTGCCCGGCGCACTGGACGGCGAGGTGAGTGTGGCAGCGTTCCGCGATGCTGCCGACACACAGCTTACCGTGCTGGCTACCAAACAGAACCTGCACCACTTTGCAGGGCAAAGCATCCCGGCCACCCCGGTGGAGATCGAGGTCGAACTGGACGCAAAGCCGCAGAGCGTGCAGCTTTGCCGCATCGACGAGGAACACGGCAACCCGCTGAAGTGCTGGCAGGCAATGGGTGAGCCGGAGGACATGACCCCGGTGCAGGTACAGCAGGTCATTGAGGAAAGTGCAGTGGACTACGCCCCGGCTCCGTATGAATATGCGGACGGCAAACTCACCGTAAAGACAGAGCTTGTCACCAACGACTTGGCTTTTATCCGCATCGTAAAATAAAACTGCGGGGTGCATCCGATGGATGCACCCCGTTTTGCGTAAGAGGGAGTTATTATGATATTGGATTTTAACGCCGATTGGCGCTTTTGCAAGGCAGATGGAAGCTGCCGCACCGTGCATCTGCCCCATGATGCCATGCTGGAGGAACCCCGGCAGGAAAACTGCCAAAACGGCAAGGACTGCGGCTATTTTCCGGGCGGGAAATATGCCTATGAAAAGACGTTCTCTCTGCCGGGGGAGCACCTGAATGAGGCACTGACATTTTTGTTTGAGGGCGTGTATCAGAATGCGGTCGTTTATCTGAACGGCGAAAAAATTGCCGAACACCGTTACGGCTATACGGAATTTACCGCCGATGCCACCGGAAAAGTGCGTGCCGGGGAAAACACCCTGCGCGTCACGGTGGATAACAGTCTGGAACCCAACTGTCGCTGGTACACGGGTAGCGGCATCTACCGCCCTGTGCATCTGATGGTAAAGCCGAAAGACGGAGTGCGCCCGGTAAAGATCCGCACGGTGTCGATTGCTCCCGCCGTAGTTGAGGTGCAGACCGAAACTGAACACGCGACGGTGGAAATTTGGGATGGCGCACAGTGCGTGGCAAAGGGTGCGCCGGGGGTCATCGAGATCCCGCAGGCTAAGCTGTGGGATGCCGAACACCCGGACCTGTACACCTGCGTGGTCAAGACCGAAAACGACGAGGAATCCGTCCCGTTCGGCATCCGTACACTGACATGGAGCGCAAAAACCGGTCTGTGCGTCAACGGCAAGACGGTCAAGCTGCGCGGTGGGTGCATCCACCACGACAATGGCATTTTGGGCGCCTGCGGCTTTGCCGATGCCGAGGAACGCCGCATCCGCATTATGAAAAAGGCGGGTTACAACGCCGTGCGCTGCGCCCATAACCCGGCAAGCCGCGCCCTGCTGGATGCCTGTGACCGCCTTGGTATGTATGTGATGGACGAAGCCTTTGACGGCTGGTACACACCCAAGACCTACCATGACTATTCCCGCATTTTTGCCGAAAACTGGCAGAATGATTTGACCACTATGATTGCCAAGGATTACAGCCATCCCAGCGTGATTCTGTATTCCATCGGCAACGAGGTGTCGGAAACGGCCTTCCCACAGGGTGTGGAGACCGCCGACAAGCTGACCCGATTCGTACACGCGCTGGATGATACCCGCCCCGTGACAGCGGGCATCAATGTGCTGCTGAACGTCTACGCACAGAAAGGGATTGGCGTGTATAAAGAAAGCGGCCCCTACAAGCCGGAGCCGCTGCCGCCCAAGCAGCCGGAGGAGAAAAAGAAAGAGTCGGGTTCTGCGTTCTTCAACATGGTCACGCAGAATCTCGGTCCGCTGATGTTTTACATGAGCAAGGGCAAAAAAGGCGACGCCGCCTGCCGCGATGTAGCGGAAAAGCTGGATGTTCTCGGCTTGAATTACGCGGCCTCCCGCTATGAGGACGACTGCAAAAACTATCCGAATCGCTTGATGGTGGGCAGTGAGACGATTATTGGCGAGCTGCCGTACAACTGGGCGCAGGTGCAAAAGCATACAGCGCTGATTGGCGATTTTGCATGGGCGGCCATTGATTATCTGGGCGAAGCGGGCATTGGTCAGATGATCCCGCAGGATACGCCGGGTCTGCCGATTGCGGCGGGCAGCGGTGCGATTGATTTAACGGGAAACATTACAGCGGAAAGTTATTTCCAGCAGGCGGTGTGGAGCCTGCGCAAAGCACCTTACTTGGGTGTGCGCCCGGTCAACTGGAACGGCAGAAAAATGACGGGCAGCGCGTGGCGTATGACGAACGCCGTGGAAAGCTGGACGTGGCCCGGATGTGAGGGGCAGAAAGCCACGGTGGAAGTGTACAGCGATGCAGAATTTGTGGCGCTGTACTGCAACAGTAGATTGATAGGAAAAAAGAAGCCCAAAAAGTACCGTGCTATTTTCAAGGCGGTCTACTGCCCGGGAACTTTGCGCGCTGTAGCGTTGGACGCGGATGGAAATGCAATTGGCCAGGCAGAGCTTAAAACGGCCGGGGAAGAGACAAAAATTATGTTGTCACCCGAAAAGACTGTGATTCACACCGATGGGCAGGAGCTGTGCTTTATCCCCATAACCCTGACGGATGCCAACGGCATATGGAAACCCGCCAAGGAAGCTCAGCTTTCGATTTATATGGATGGCCCCGCCCGGCTGCAAGCGCTGGGAAATGCCGCCACCCAAACCACGGAAACCTACACCGACAATACCCACAGCACGTGGCTCGGCCGTGCCCTGGCCGTAGTCCGCGCCGGAACAAAGCCGGGCACAGCACACATCACCATCACCGCCGAAGGCTACGCACCGCAAAGCGTGGAGATACGGATTGTATAAATAGGCAGTTTCTTTGCCGAAGGTGGGTGCCTCATTTGCATTAACTCTCTGGTATCAGGTATCCGCCATATAGTAAAGCGCCTTTTCTGGTACGCGAACTGTAACGCAAGCATAGCGTTTGGATATCCACAACGCATTTTTGGGGTGAACCCCAAACCCCCGCGGTCGAAAAATGTTACGATTTTCTCAATTATAGCCACTTTCCATTGACAGGCTGGTAAGCTCTGTGTTATCCTGAACTTGCAGAAATTCTCTGCACAGCACCTTTACAACTGAATACACAGCATAACAGGTACTTTACTCTCCCGGTGGGGCGCGCAGCACGGTCATGGCAGACCATAACCCACGACTGGGGAGAGGGCATAATGATACTCCTGCTGCCCCACGCGTCAGATGGGGTAACTGAGTTAGGATTGTAAGAAGTAAGATCCTAACAAGGTCAGTGAACGGCTGTATGCCAACAGCCTGCCTGTTATGTTCCCACTGTCTGGGGGCAAGCGGCAAATAAGACATTTTCCCAAGCACTTATTTTGATGCACACGGTCTTTTTATTATATTTGTTTATCCGTGTGATTGACGCTAGTATGCGTATTATTTGATTTTTATTGAATTTTCATCAAGATTTGCGTAGAAAGTGTACCCTTACGCCAGAACAGAAAATAGATAAGAGGCCCGGAGGGCTTTACCAAAATCGGTAAAGTTCTCCGGGCCTCTTTTTTCTCCCCAGAAGACGCATTCAAAATGGTTATACGAAACAACAAAAAAGGAGATGAGCAAATGGCAAAGAGAAGTGTTCATTATGCCCGCGAACCTCCAGAGTGAATCAGAATTGATTCACTCTCTTGAATCAAAACCGAAAAAGTGAATCAAACCTGATTCACTCGCATACCGCGCCCAAACGCGCCCTGTGTGGGGCGGCTGCCATAAATCGCACACGGATACCGGTTGCGAAAGAGAACCGCCGTTTGGCGCGTTTGTGGGGCTGTGTGGCGGCGCGAGCCGTACAACTTAACACTAGAGAGTAAAACTTACTACACGCAAAATTACGATATTATGAGATAATAGATGACTACTTATTCCGCCAGCTTAACGGCAAGCCGATGAACCCTTGCACATTCACTTACAGATTCAAGCTGATTTTGAAAGCCAACAACTTGCCGCTGGATTTGAATGTGCATAGCTTACGGCATACGAACGCCAGCCTGCTGATTGCGCAGGGCGTTGACGTCCGCACGGTGGCTAGTCTGTTAGGACACGCACAGGCAAGTACAACGCTGGATATTTACGCTCACGCATTTGACAAGAACAAGCGTGAGGCACAGCAAAAGCTCGGAAAGGTGATTGGACTATGAGGAACGGAAAGAAAATCAAACTGACCCACGCCAACAAGATTATCCTGATAACTGCTTTGGGCGATTATTACTACCTACAAAGAGCCAATAATACAGGTTGGCAGGAAACTGGTTACATGATACTCAAAGTGGATTCTCTCTCAGCCGGTAAAAAAACAGTTTTCACCAGCGAGGAAATCTGCCTTGCAAGAACAGCCGTAAATCAGCTGCGAAACAAGAAAATCCAACAAGGCCAGTACACCGACGCAACCGATGATATGCTGCTGAAGCTGATTTAAAGCGGAAATAGAGTAGACAAAAAATCACCTTGCAAACTACATTGCAAGGTGATTTTTTGGTGCGCCTGAAGGGATTCGAACCCCCGGCACCTGGCGTCGGAGGCCAGTGCTCTATCCAGCTGAGCTACAGACGCAGATGTATGAAAAATCGCTTTTCAGCGGTTCTCAACATATGAAATTATAGGAAAAAACGGTCAAAAATCAAGTAGTGGTCAATTCGTGGTCTGACCACCGCTGACCACCGCGTTTTTGCGAGTGTAAACAGCGGTACATCGCACAAAAACAGCAATGAAATATGCTCTGTCGCAGTAGTCGGAGAACTACGACAGGGTGGTATAGACTGACGATGAAACGTGAACTTTATTGGTTCTGCACATTTGGCGCCAAAACAAGAAAAAGCCTGTTGTCGGTTATCACAACAGGCTTTCCCGGTATTTTGTGGTGTCGCTGCACAGTAGTGGTCAAACGGTGGTCAATGTTGACTCCAAAACAACAGAAGAGGTTAAGTGTGTCGCTTGCTACGAGGCTGCTTTGTGCAGTGGTTAACTTCAATGTTGTTTGTAAAAGTATTTGCCGCTGGCATCAGCTGATAGCCTCTCCGTGTAGCCATTCCACTTTTTATCAGATCATCAAATAAAGCAATTTCTTTTTCATATGAATCACAGATGTCCTTATTTATACCAATCTTTTCTTTAGATGATAAAACATCTAAAATGCAATCACTCAGCATTACAAAAACCTCCGAGTTTGGATAAAGCACGACATACTATATTTTTGTATGTAATCAGACATTAATTCGTGATATGTGGTAACTGCTTTGTATACGGTTGGTGAATCCTCTAATTTTTCAATATGTAACTTTAGGCGTGCAAGTTCCTCGCGACTGATAGGTCGCCCGTGAGACTTCCACTCTTTGTTGTCACTCAAATTTTGCGCGATTTCTAAAGCACGAGCCCGCTTCTCATCATCCGATACAAGGGCCAAAGAGGACGAATGTGTAGTCCAATTTTTGAATTTGTATTTGGGAAGCCACTCAACCAGCAAATCTATTGCAAGATCACGCGCCTGTTCATAAGCACGCAATTCAGCCAAGTCAAAATCCTTGAGAATAATGAACTCAGCATTTGTCAATTCGTTATTTTTAGCTTTCTCAATCAATTCATTGATTTTGTCTAAATATCCAAGGGCAGCAACATATTTTCCATCGCGGTTTCTAACTTGTGGGTCGATTGGACCTAAAACACTATAGTAGTCCATATAAATTTTGTCCCCACTACAAGCCATAACTGTTCCTGCACTATATGCATAGTCAGGAATAATGAAGTCTACTTCTGTATAGAAATGACGAAATATATTTACCATGCGCTTTACGGGGTTTAGACTTCCGCCAGGCGTAGTAAGTAAAATGCACAATTTATCATGCTTTTGCTCGTCACTGCAAATTTGTTCAACTATCTGCTTAATATTTGCTTCGATGCCGTCGACAATTTCGCCGAAGAATACAAGGACATCGGCGTCTAACTGCAGTTCCAAATCTTTGAATGCGTTTGTCATTGCATCTAAATTCAGTTGACCTATAGGTGATTTTATCATTCAAGGACAGTCCTTTCAGCAATAGAATAAGAAGCTAGAAGTGAAATGCATAAAATTGTTCGACAATGCTTTTCACATGGGATTATGTCTCTCCAATCAGAAAACAAATTGTAGCACACTCAGAATCCTTTTGTCTTGGTCAAACCAGGCATCACAGATTAGTGATTAGAATAAATCTCTAAAAAGAAGAATTGAAGAGTGTTACACAATGCAATTAGAAGTGATATGGCACAATAAAATTGTTCGTGCTGAGGAAAGTTTATAAGAATTTACGACTTCAATCGATATTTTCTTGCCCTGCTGCTGCCCTCCGCAACAATCGCTCCACTGGCAATCAGCTCTGACAAATACATCTTTGTTCGGGAAACTTGCAAGCCGATGGCGTCGGCAATTTGGGTGCTGCTGGCTTCCGGTGTGTCGGTCAAATATTGAAGAATGTCGTTCTTCCTCTTCTCTGAGATGGAACTGTACTTTCCGCCGTTTTTTTTCGCCACATTTTTATCGCCACTTTTTGCCGCCACTTTATTGGCGGCAAGAGACAACACCAGTGTTGTGCGATCCGGATTAAAGCTCTCCACGATTTCCGGCTCCTGCCAGCCCTGTTTTTGCCAGACGGTACGGATGCTCGGCAAACCACTGCCCGCGCGCTCACCGACGTTGATCAGGTTGAACATCTTAATGAGCGACTCGTTTCGCGGGTCGGATACGCCACCGACCAAGGCCTCCTGCACATTGATACGGAAAGCACCCGGATTGGCGATGCGAATTTTATCCGGCCATTTTTGAATCACCAGACCGCGTCGGTCATAGTAGTCAGCATGGATCAAGGCGTTTGCCAAAGCCTCGCGCAAAGCCTTATGCAGAGGGGTGTCGTCAATGCGATCTGTACCCTCCAGTTTAAAAGGCACTTTAATATCCTGCGAGATTCGGTTGTATACACGGAAGTAGAAATCGCAAATATTACCACTCCAATCGCCGGAACCGGAGACTATACGATCTGTCCACCGTTCATCTTCTGTAGCCGAACGGTCATGCTCTTGATAATCCAGAAAATAATGTGGGAACTCGCGTACAATTTCGTATTCATGGCCGAACATAAGCAATCCGGCAGCAGTGGGGCGCAGCTTGCCATCTGCGTCTCGTGCCATAGCACCGATGCGGTGCAGAAAATCCTCCACAGCTAATTCTGACCATACATGGCCGGGTCGGAGATTATCCATGCGCTGGCGATAGCGGCGAATGGTGTCCGTATCAAGGCAGTCTATCGTCATAGTATCCATGACGCGGGCGTCCTGCGAAATATCCGCCTGATCCCGCATCATGGCGCGCACTTCATCCTTGGTGCAGCGGTAATCACCCTCGCCATTTCGACGATACGTTCCCGAAAAAGGATCAACACCTGTGTAGACCGGCTTATCGTGGCGGTCAGCGCGGGGTACTTCGATGACAACAATCTGGTTGCCGCCGCTTTCTACGATTTGTACATTGCGGTCAGAAAGGATATTTACATTGACGATGGAGTGATTATTGACGCTGTTCCAAAAATCAGAAACAAGTTTTTCGGGGGCGGGGAGAGGCACACTGGAAAAGCTCTTGTCTGCATTTTCTACAACGCCAAGCAGAATATAACCGCCGAAAGTATTGGCAAAAGCGGAGTATGTCTCCCAGATGCTATGGGGTAGACCGCCTTGAGCTTTTTTGGCTTCTATGCGGTTGTTCTCCTTATATTTGCTTAATTGTGTGAGATCCAGCATATGTAGTGCGCTCCCCCTAGTGTAATGTAATCATATTATACAATAAAGCGTATTAAAGTCAAATATAAAGTATATAGAAAAGTGGCGATTAACTTTGTATGACGGGAATCTCAAACCTGCGGGGTCCCTGAACATTTCCAGATAAACCATGCTCTTTCAGATATAACAATGGGTATGTTTCAGGTGAAAAGCTGCAAATTAGCTGAAGCTCCATATATTTTCCATAATGTTGGTATCTTTCTCCGCTGATAACAAACTTACTGTCGTCAATTGTAGAAAAAGGCTTATTAACTGCAACCACCCTACACTTGAATAATACCGCCTGAATTGGCGCTCCAACATATATAAATATCGTATCTCCAATCTCCACATTTTTCATGGACTGTTTCCAATCAATGACGGCAAAATTTTGAAAGGCTGCGCAAACGTCATACAGCTTTGGATTACAGGGAATAAGCCAGCTATTCATGCATTGTCTCCAATCTGATTAAGAATCTTAATTTTGTTTGCAGGTGTACCTATTAAGCAAACTTTTGTTGCAATCCGATCTGATACAGAATGATTCTGTCTAGACAACACATTATTTCTTATAAATACACCTCCAAAAACATAGCCCGCCTTCTGCGAATCTTTTGCAAAAATCAAGTCATAACCATCATAATGTTCCGTATTCGAATTTTCTGAACCCTTCAGATCGTCAAAAACGAGTCTATTCCAATCCGGTGAAAGCACATTAACACACCCAAATGCCGCAGCATGAGGTTTTCCATTCTCATAATGTGCAAGCTTAGGAAACCACAGACGAAAGCTACCATTGCCCATTACATTAGGCCAGCAGGCTTTCATCCACCCTGCGTAGTTAGTTCCGATTACGGCGTTTATGGCATCTTTTATTGTGTTAAATTCGATTGGCTGATTTGCATCAAGTATGATCTCTCGTTCAGGCTGATTACCTACCATCATAAGAAAATCCTCCCAACAAAATTGACATTGTGACATCATTCGATTAAGTCTACGTCGCAAGACAGCAAAACTTTCAACATCGAGATGGGATCTCTACGCAGAGGTGCCTTAGGGTTTAGACTTCTAACCATCAAGGCACAGTCTTCCTTCGTTGCATTGGAGATAATTTCCAAATTTCTCCGCGCACGAGATGCACCCACATAGAAATACATAGCTCCTTTGTCAAAAGTGCTGCTGTCAACGTCAATCAAAATAATGGCATCTGCTTCGAGTCCTTTAAACTTTGAGCAATTAGAGAACAGGCACTCCTTTCCCTTATGGGTATAATGTCTGCTGTAATCGCCGACACTTTCACATTCCGTATAAGGGGACAGAATACTATTATTAAGTGTGTTTTTCACGCTGAGAATAGTTATGCTTTCACAGGTGTCTTTCAAACTGTCAATGGCTTTATTGATGTACTCGATTTGTCCGTCACTGTTTGCTATTGCATACATATGAGGTTTAATGCCGCTCTTGGGACCCTGTTTTGCCGTAATATTGCGGTCGTTCTTGGGCAACGGTTTGATTGAAGTAGTTGCAATTTCGTATGTGTTGCGGCAATTTCGATGCAGCGTCAGCTTGCATTCTGAGTCGGAGATGCAGGCGGGAAGTTGTGCATCAGCGCCAGCGCCCTGAACAATTTGATTGCGGTCACAAAATAGATAAAACGTCCCCCCGTTGCCCAATGCCACCAGTTCCAATATATCAATAATTTGGCAGCCATAACTTGAATCTTCGTTTGCTGAATCATCAACACCAAGCAAGCCAAAGTCTTGCCCTTCATCAACGATGACGTGTTTGTAGCCAAAGACTTCCTTTTTATCATAGCAATCGGACAACCATTGCTTTAGATCTTCCAAACCGTTCATATCCCCGGCAACTTTATAGGCCAACGCACTAATTGTCATGAAATCAACGTTTTCAAAATCTTTTTTCAGCAGCCCGCTTTTGTATTGCTGGTTCAAATGATCTCTGAGCATACGGTTAAAGCACAGAAATAAGACCGAATCTCCCTGTACACTATGTCGGCGTGCCTTTTCAACAGCAACCATGGTTTTACCTGTGCCTGCGGCACCATTTATAACAGCAGTTGGTTGCTCATCGAGAAAATCCAGAATCTTGTATTGCTCTTTCAACAGCATATTGAACTGCATTTCTACAAGTCCACGTTCCACTGATGGCATTTTAATGAGATGAAACTTGGGGCAAATCACATTGTTTACCAGAAGATTCAAGTCTGCATCCGTCATGCGATTTTCAATATAGCTATTGCCAATTGAAATCTCGATTGCCATAATTCGTTCTATGGCTGGTCTCGGATCAACCAAATCGTCGTAGCACAACGTGACTTTTTTATTGGCATCGCTCCCGAACGGTATACGATTGACACGATCCTGTGCCATATCCGGAAACCACACAGCGCTAACAAATTTAATGTGATTTACCATACTGGCTACAGCCGGGTTGGTGTGATCTTTGACAAGTCTACGCAAAGTCGCACTGGCTGTCCGTGCTTGCCGGTAAGGTCCACCGTGCGGCATCAGCAAACCACTTGTGTAATGCCATTGACCATCCTCATAGTAAATTCCATCTCCAGCTTTTACTTCAATGGTAAGCGCACCAAGCTGTTTATTTACCACCAAGAAGTCCGTTTCCTTAGCAAGCAATTCGTTCGTGCTTGTAACGGCAACCGTTTCAACAGAATGGAATACATAGTAGCTATCCGGTAGCTTTTTCAGCGCCTCAAAAACAATGCCCTCGTGGCTCCGTGCATCGAATTCTTTGGGCTCAGCAGGTATCATGTGTGCCATAAGTTCATCACCTTATTGTTGTGTTGCGGATAATTTCTGCAAATTTCTCCGGCGTAAGTGTGTCATCGCCTATTTTGTAGGCTTTCCAATCACAGTTTGGCCAGTTATCATACTCATCGGTATTATCAGAGGTATACAATGCCAATTTCAAATTGGGCCAAGCCATATCCGGCCATAACTCATCATTACTACGTTCCACTGTGATATGTGCGGATTGCACCGGGAATGGTAGAAACTCTCTTTCAGCAATTTTTTGAAGCGCGCTTACCCATTCCGCATCGCTGTCGGTTAATGGGAGGTTTTCGATAATCTTGTTCCATGATGTTGAATCCTCATCATATTCACAGTCTGTATGTAGCACGGTATCTAAGGAAGAATTGCGCTCGCATTCGGCTGTTGTAGCTTCTTCTTGCTGTTGCTCCTCAATGGGTTTCATCACGCCAAGCCACGGCTTGATGAAGTTGGCAGCGATGTGCCGATCCAACTGATCATGGATTTTCTGGTTGTAATAATTGCGCAGACACTTATAGCACGAAGTATCGCAGTCACAGCCTTGTACAAGATCGTAAGCCGCGTGCAACACATTTTGGAATGCAGCGCCATCTTTTGTCACGATTCTGCGTACATGCCCGGCACCACCGGCCACAGCATCATACAAAATGATGGAATAAATCAACCTATTATTCCAGTTTACCTTGTGCAGAGTACCTTTTATGTCGGTTCGCTCAATGCCAAGGGCGGTTGACATTCCTTCCAGCAATGCATAAAGCACAGACAGCATCGTGTTCGTGTCGCTTGCGGCAGGTGTCTGAAAAACAATCTTTGCAACCTCGGTCTTGAAATCATGGGAAAGAATATACTTCTTAGAAATAGCTTCTTCATTTTTGCAGTAATATCCATACGGATTTTTATGCTTTTTAGGGAACGGATCATCCGTAGCATATCCGCAAACCGGGCACACAGCGTATTCCGGGCTGCGAACTACCACCACAAGAGAATCGTTGGAAGTAGATTCAATTTCGATGTTGTTCTCATTGACAGAAAAACTCAGGGTATCAATCACATTACGTGTAGGATCACCGATGTAATAGTCATCGGATTTGTACTCACGTTCTGGACGATGCATTGGAACATCTTTGCCCTCTCCATTCTCGGCAATAAAACCGCGTCTAGGCTCCAATGTCGTCTGCCAAAATCTCTTTTTAATGGGAAAATGGCAAGAAACGCATTCACGACCTTCGCTGGGAATATCCTGCTTTGTGAAGTTTGGCTCAGCACATTCTTTGTTGGGACACTTACAAAAATGTCCTATCTCCCATCCATTCGAAGATACTTTAGACGGCATTTTGCGGATATAGCGGCTTGTATACATTTTGCCATCTGCTATTACCTGTGAACCGGGAGCATATTCAGCAATTGCCATTTGGAGATCACGTGCCAGCTGCAATGCCTTGTTGCTTCCAACAGCCGAGACATCGGGCAGCAGTTCAACGGTATCCACAGGAAATCCATATTTGGGGAGAACATTGTTGCGCACAAGGAAATCTATCAGGCTCTTTTTGCCTTTTCCGTCTTCTCTTGCGCAGCGGAACATTTTCAACTTTTTTTCATAGTCTCCTGCGTGCTCGTAATCTTTTACACGGCTATACGCTTTAATTTGTTTTTCGTAGTAGTCAATCGTGTCCCGATATTCTTTTACTGCGATTTCCAAACAGCCCTCATCGCCAATCAGCGAGTCAATCCATGAATAATCATCAATGCCGAGTTCTCTATGTACATCGGCAGGAATCGACTTTTCCAGTAGATTTTTCAAGTGCTGTGGTTTTTGCCGGAGATAATCTTTCAGCAGGTCATAGCCGCCTTCGTTCAAAAGTACCGTCTGATTATCCCCATCATATACTTTAGGGTAAGCGGCCAAGAACGAGCTCAGTGCAACTGCATAAATATGACGGTTAATAACCTTGCGGTTTTTGATCTCAAAGACCGGTGCCTGTATCAAACCGCTGATCATCTTTTGCGGATTGTTATAGAACGTAAAATCGTGAGAACTTAGTTTTGCATAGGTCATCACAAACGCTGCAGAGTGCAAAGCACGACCGGCACGACCGGCACGTTGCACATAGTTTGCGGGACTTGGCGGAACGTTACGCATATATACGGTTTCCAATGAACCTACATCAACACCCATTTCAAAGGTAGTCGAACAGCTAAGTGCGTTGATTTTGCCGTTTACAAATCCTTGTTGGTAAATCGTCTGTTGATCTTTCGCCAACTGTGCCGTATGCTCTTTGATGAACAAGGGCGACATCCGAGTATCCCTGTACAAATTAGCATAATGGTTGTTCTGCAAGTCGATAGTGGGATCATATTTTTCCGACGAACCGTCACATTTCACGGAAGAACAAAATCCCTTGCAATAATATGGCGTAACTTTCCCACACTTTTTGCAACGATAAAAATGTAGTTTGCTATCTCCGCTAAGGCGAATACTGAAATCTTTTGTAGAAATCGTAGTTTCTTCGTTTCGCTGCTTTGCGAATACATTATCCCAGTAACTCAAAAGGATCTCGTTTGAATAATCCTCATCCTGTCCAGAAACACGGCATACACGGGCAAGACGAGCATTGGGATAATAGTTCCCGTTGGAGCGCTTCCTAGCCGCCCAGCCTGTTACCCAACTGCGTTGGGAATCTTCCGCTGTTTTGATTGCCTTCATATAGCGCTGCTTTGCAGCAAAGAAAATATACTCCCGATCTGCATCCGTCAACTTAAAATCAGGAAGAATTGCTCCAGCATAGACCGCATCCATTACGAGCAGATTTAAGAAGTCTTTGCTTTCGGCGTCAGATATTCCGAATTCGCCTGCAATATCACTGCAAACTTCAGCATTTGGATCATACTCAAAAGAGAGCAAACCCATGCTCGCCAAACTTGTAGAGCGGCGGGCATTATACATTTCATTCAACACGGCGATCCAAGCGTTACGCTTACAGGCGAGATCAATGTCCTGATTTTCAGGCTGATCCCATTCAGCAAAAGTTTTGTTAGCATTAAAATATTGACTCAGCCTTTCAACAAAGCTGCTGACACTAAGAAAAGTCTTTCCTTCTTGTTTGCATTCCTCAATAACGTGCCATATGCCACGACGCCGCAGGAATTCTTGATAAGACTTTTCCATGTAGCAGGCAAAAAATGCGGCTTCGCTTCGACTATCAGAAAAGCACAGGAATTGCCGATGCTTTGTTGTTGTAGTAGTAGTCCGTGTATTGCGGGCCGCGAACAGCCCTCTACCGGAAGTTCGATTTTCTTTCGGTATCGGCGTTTCTTCTGTCTCAGGGAGAATATCAAATAGTTTTGTTCCAAGAACGGATGTTGCAGCTTCTGCGCCCAAATAGAATCTGCGCAGGTGTCCAAATCCACAAGCACTGCACTTGATTTGCTTTGTGTTTTTGACGGTCACCTTGGATAGCTTTATGTAATTAGATGCCGCGTGATCACAAGGCGCTTCCAGTTTGGCATCAGCCTCACCGCTGATGGCTCCGCAAATGGGGCAAATCACATAATCATTTTCTGCACAGCCGGTTTCATCGTCAATCGTGACAGCTTTCTCGTCATCGTCTTCATCAAAGATATGGGCTTCGCCTTGTTCTTTGACAAGGTAATACTCTGCCTTGTCATCCCACTGCTTTACATTTTCCAAATGGTCACCAATCGTTTTTCCGACGATGGCAGTACGTCCGCAGTCAGTGCAAATAGCGCACTCAAACACAGCCTGTTGCTGAGAACCATTTCCTGTGAATAATTTTCTCTGCAAGAACAACTGTTTGGGGGTATTTAGGGTAATATAAGCCCCCTCAAGTGCGCGCACAAAGAAGTGATACCGTGCTTTTATCAGCGAAACTTTACCTTTTTCTGCGCGGGTACATACGTTGATAAATGCCACAAGTTCCTCTTTGCTGAGCGTAAACTGTCGGTCTGCCAGCTTTTGGAGCAGTTCATTGACAGACAGCGGATCGCTTTGAGAACAAATTCCTCTGACTGCTCCGAACAAAGGACTATGCAATAAAAGTTCGAATAGGCGTTCATCCTCATCAGCAGCATCCATGGTGAATCCATAATCTGCAAGAATCTCACTCGGTACGCGTTTGTTTTCCGCAATTTCCGTAAAAAGTTGATTGGGAATTTTCCAAGTGTCTTTTAAGGCTGGCTGTTTTTCTTTGGAACGGATAATATTCTCCCGCAGGAATGGCGCACCGCACAAACGGCTGGCAAAAGCAATAATATCGTCATCCGCATCATATCCACCAAGAGTGGCGCTCGTCAAAATATACTGTACACTGTCCGGCGTACTGATGCGGGCGCGCAGCCTGCGCATCAGTAGGGAGGTTTCCATTCCTGTTGCACCTTTATAGATATGGGCTTCATCCAATACAATATAGCGAAGCTGAGCCCCAGAAAAGACTTTGTCATCTTTGGGGCGCAGCATCATATATTCAAGCATCGAATAGTTGGTGATCAGTATGTGCGGAGGATTTGTTTGCATCTCATCGCGGCAAATAACTTCGTTGGGTAGAGGATGTGCATTCCTGCCGTTGACACGCTGATACTCCGCCAACGCACGGTCTTTGGTTTGCTCAGTATTGCCATTATAAAGTCCAAAACGAATTGTAGGGTGATCCTTCAGCAATTTTTGCAGACGCTTAATCTGGTCATTAGCCAATGCGTTCATCGGGTAGATAATAATGGCACGCACAGCATCGTTCAATGTTCCGGCTTCTTCTTCCTTCAGGAGAGAATCTATAACGGGAATCAGAAAACACTCGGTTTTACCGGAGCCTGTACCGGTCGTAACAACAAGATTTTTTCGTGCGTTGGCCTTTTCCAATGCAGCGATCTGATGGAGATATAACCCACGCTGAATTTTCAGTTCCTTGTCCTTTTCGGCGCAGTTTTCAAGTGTGTCGAATAATGGACTGACCTTATGCTCAGCAATCAATTCTGCAATCGATTCGCCGCTTTCATACGATCCGCTGACTTCAAGATATGGTCCTTTGGCAACTGCGCCAGACTCCTGAATAGATTTCTTCAATTCATCGGCATAGTCCGGATCAGCAAAGTCAAATGTTGTGGTAATATAATCTGTAAATGCGTCTTTTATTTCCTGTGAAGCGGTAATAGGGTTAAACATTTTTACAACCTCATTTATTCTTTACCATTTCATATTCAAATTTATCGGGAATTTGAAGGTCTTCCTTCTCGGCACGACTCAATGTGCGTTCGGCTTTATTTAGTATAGATCCATGACCGGCATCGATATATACAGCATCCCCGGTCACAGAATACATTGCAAGGAAATGCTCACTAATCAGCCAAATATCAATCGGATTTATTAACTCAAATTCTGTTTTGGACGAATCATTGCAGAAAAAGAACCATGACGCTTGTTTTGTATTCCAAAACTGAAGAGTTCCCTGATAATGTGGACACTTTCCGTCTTCTTCGGCTGGAGCATCGGATACATCAATATACTTCAAATCCACAATTCGGGTCATTGAATCTCGCAAACCAAGAACATTATAAACACCTTTTTCCCAATCCCAGCAGGAGGCGGATTTCAATTTCAAAATGGCATCTCGATAGTTGAAATCATAGGGATTGCCAACGACCAGTTTACCAGAATAAATTTCGGTTTCCTCTTTTTTGAACACGGATTTTTTTATCGTAGTGACCTTGAAATTATAAGCACCATCTGCTAAGCTAAGATTCTTTTCCAGCTGTTCATCTTTTCCATAGACGAAGTAGTTGTAGGGCTCTTTCTCCACATCATAAAGATATACATGAAAGTCTTGCTTCATGTTTCCGATAAAGTTATCCTCAATTTCCCAGTAAAGCGCTCCATTTTCATAGATAAGCGGACATCTATTGAACGATGGCTTAAAGTGAACCGTCAACAAATTGTAAAAGACTGGTTTATTCATTCCTCTTTCTAAGCGCAAAAAAAGATTTGCATTGCTGTCGGTTCCTTTATGCATCTGGAGAAAATTTCCGATTTCATATAAGTGATTGCTCTTAGAGCAGACGAGTTCATCATTGCCCATGAAGAACTTCACAACCCAGCCTTTGGGACAATCGATACTAATAAAAGAATCAGCTTCCAAATCATCAACCCAAAGGTCTTTGTTTTCCAATGTGAAAAGGTTTCTATGCTGGTCACTTTGCAATAAAGTGGCGTGAACCACTGGCAAGGATAATTGCAGTGTTGCCATGGCGGTAAATCCCGGTATTTGAATGGTATTGTTTTCCGGTTCTGAGTAGATTGTGAATTCACGGTGCCCATAATGAGCATCAAAGGTCTGTACTGTTACGGTTTTTCCTTCATCAAAGAATATCGGATAATTTAGTGAGTAGGTGAACTCTGGAATCACAAAATAATCATATACACACGCATTCTTGCCGCTGGCTAAGTCAAAAATTCTAATGCTATGCGAACCCGATTCGCCTATGATTGGCAGATAAAAATGTTTTTCCTGTAAATAGGCTGCAAGAGGGAATGTCTTGCCATCCAGTTGAATTTGATATTTTTCAATTTTTTCTTCTTCCGGAAGTTCAACGTCTACCGCTTCAATTCTGCTATGAACGGTGTACATAGCATTCTCGGAAAGCGCAAATGCAGAAGAAATTCGTTCGGGACGAACTTTAACTCGTACGCGACTTTTGGTGCTCGAATCCGCATAAAGTTCGATGCCGTTTACGGTTAGGCAGTGCAGAGCATTAACATCCAATGCGAATTTTTGTGCAAAATCGCATTCGACTGTATAAATGTCCCCAGAATCCTCATCGAAGTCAACATCGCTTTCCAAAGGCGTGAACAAATATGCCGCACCGTCCGCCGTCTTTTGAATATTACGGATTTCATGTCCCATATTTCGGCTAAGAATCAGATAATCTCGATACAATGTTTTGTGAGAATCATAGATTACATGATTGTTGTCGCCAATTATAACCTTGACGGAGAAGTGAAGGTTTGCGCTTTGCACTTGGTTCAGGAGAAATCTGTATTCTCGGCTGGTAAATAGTTGATTGCCAAAGATCTTCATGGGTTCGGTATAAATTTCTTTACCGTCAAGTGAAATTACTACTTGAGGCCGGTTCCCATTCGCAATTAGTTGGCAGTCACTTTCTTCAAATCGAATTTTAGGGAGAACAATATAGGCAATTCCATCTATCAACTCATAGCTGGCATGAATATCAGACCGATGGATCGCCACACGATCGTTTCTATGATTCTTCCGGCTATCCTGCGCCTGTTTCCGCTGCCCTCTGGACTGTTGTTGGAACCACCGGTAGATAAGCAAGTCAAGGCGAAAGTGCTTTGTATCCAGTTGTTCATCTATGCCGTATCCACTTGTAATCACATCCATTTTGTGGATGATGTCTTCACAAAATACACAAGCATATCCTTGGCAAAGTTCCAATAATGTTTTGAAGCTTGCAGAGACAACCGCAGATCGAACATCGACCTCTGAATCGAAATTGTCATTCCATTTGGCCTTGATAGCCTTAACTAAGGGCTTGAAAGCCGGATCACCGGGTATGTACTGGCAGTCAAGGGTATTTACATAAAAGTCAAAAAGGATTGAGAAAAAACGGTTTGCTGCATCGGCAGGCTCCAAAGCGTGGATGAGTAAAGTATCATAATATCCTTGGTATCGTATTCCGTTTTTCTCGGTTGGAACAAGAAAATGATTCGTAAGGCGCATCACCTTATCAATCGCTTTGCAAAAGAAGCGATAATAGTGCTGATATTCCGTTGTACCTTGTCCCAGTGTATATCCGCAGAAGTGCTTAAATACAAACACCCAAATTTTACTTTGCGATTCGTCATCGTCCGCACTTCTCCCTTGCAGCGCGAAAATCGTTTCAAGAATAATTGCTTTTTCTTCTGTAATGGACAGCCCTTTTCCCTCAACGAATCGCTTATCAAATGCAGATTTTGCGTAGGAATACACTGCTATTCGCTGCTCTTCCGTCAGAATAGCATTACCAAGAAACGTCTGAGTGGTATATATCTGGTTTATGACTGGTACAACTTCAAGACTTTCATCAACTTTTTCCCCTGAAAAGTCCATTGCGCGCTCAATATCTTTCCATACGAAGCCGTTGCTCTCTGTAAGCTGTCTCGATGACACACCAGCCCTTTTAGCTTCTCGATGCAGTGCCATATGGACACTTATGTTTTTACACAATTCCGCACTGTAAATTATTTTGTTCGGAAACAACTGCATCAGATTTTTCTGTAAAGCATTGCTCATTTCCATAAGTGCCACGACTCCTCCTGTTATTCAACTTTTGAGTTTTTTAGATTCGTTTATAAAATTATAGCAGATTTAAACAAAAATGTCACGAATTATACGAGCTTTTGATGCTTAGTGTAGAAAACTGCGGGGTCTTTATTGAGCAGGGGAGCTGTTCTTGTGCTTTTGCATTTTAGGTACTTTTCATTTACATTGTACATTCTTATCTGTCCAATAGTCCGTACTCCTTGAGGATTTCCCCGATAATTGTATGAGTGCACATATTCTTGGACAATATATTATGCATTGTGATATAAGATTGAGAAAACGTATAGAGACATCTAATTGTTTATCATGTTATATGCAAAAAAACAAAAGCAAAAATCCGAGGAAGCCGAAGCAATAATGATTGACAGTATGCCAGGGAGAACTGCTGATGGATATGCAGTTATTTAGATGATGAGCAAGCCTTGATGGTGAAATCCATCATAGGTGGGCTTTCGCCTTAAATTGTGAACGTCTCGTAAACGATTAGCACTTTCTATTGACTGACTGCTAACGACTGGAGTATACTAAATATACAGATTTATTCTGTACCAGCACCTTTACAACTGAATACACAGCATAACAGGTACTTTACTTTCCCAGTGGGGCGCACAGCATGGTCACGGCAGACCATAACCCGCGACTGGGGAGAGGGCATAATGATACTCCTGCTGCCCCACGCGTCAGATGGGGTGACTGAGTTTGGATTGTAAGCATTAAGATCCTTACAAGGTCAGTGAACGGTCGCTGCCAGCGGCTTGCCTGTTATGTTCCCATGTCTGGGGGCAAGCGGCAAATTAGACATTTTTCTTCAGCATTTATTTTGATGCACACGGTCTCTTTTATTATTTACATGACCGTGTGATTGACGCTAGTATGCGTATCGTTTGATTTTTATTGAATTCACATCAAGATTTGCGGGGAAAGTGTACCCTTACACCCGGATAAAACAGAGAAAATATAGAAAGAGCCCGGAGGGCCTTACCAAATCGGTAAGGTTCTCCGGGCTCTTTTTTCTCTCCCCGGAAAGTGTATTCAAAAGGGTTACACAAGGCAACAGAAAAAATCAAGAAAGGATGTGAGTATATGACAAACGCAAAACAGACGAACTGTGCGAAATACGCACGCGGACCGCCAAAGTGAATCAGAACTGATTCACTTTCTTGGATCAAAACTGAAAAAGTGAATCAAATCTGATTCACTCGCAGTAACCGCCCAAATCCGCCCGGTGTGGGGCAGATGCCCCGCGTCGCACACGGACGCGACATCACCCGCAAACCCGCCGTTTGGCGCGTTTGTGGGGCTGTGGGGCGGCGTGAGCCGTACAACTTAACACTAGAGAGTAAAACTTACTACACACAAAAAGACGATAGTATGAGATAATAGATATATACCAAACAAGAAAGGATGATGTGAATGACTACCACAAGATTACCGAAAACTATTACTGCCGGCGCGCTGCTTGCAACGCCGATACCTCCCGTAAAATGGATTATCCCCGGTCTGCTCCCGGCAGGGCTGGCAATCTTTGCCGGTCCCAGCAAGGCGGGCAAAAGCTGGCTGACACTGTGGCTCTGCTTACAGATTTCGCAAGGGAAATCTGTGTGGGGGCGCGAAATAGAACCAAGAACCGTACTGTATTTCTCGCTGGAAGATCCACTGGGTCGTCTGCAAGAGCGCCTTTACAAGCTTGTCGATGCAGAAGAAGACCCGGAACGGCTCATTCTGCAGACGGAAAGTCACGGAATTGGGCAGGGATTGGAGGAACAAATCGTCAGTTTCATCCATACTTACCCCGATATTAGCCTCATCGTCATCGATACCTTGCAAAAGGTACGAAAAAGCGACCAGAATGGTAGTATGTATGCCAATGATTACAAGGACATTGGTGCATTAAAGGAACTTGCCGATAAGTACGGCATCTGCATCCTGCTGGTGCATCATTTGCGTAAGCAATCATCGTCAGACCCCTACGACCAAATTTCCGGCTCAACCGGCATTATGGGTGTGGCAGATACGACATGGCTTATGCATCGTCAGCGCATGAGTAAAACCGCGACAATTCGTGTAATTGGACGTGATATGGACGAGAAAATGCTGCATATCCGCGAAGAAAACTGCGTCTGGACGTTGGATGAGGAAGAAACCGCAGAACAGCAGGCGTTGAAAGCTATTCCTGACTACCTTTGGAAAGTTGCAGACTACATTGACTCGGTTGGAAAATGGCAGGGCACAGCTACGGAATTGCTTGTTGCAGCGAATATTTCTGATGTAAAGCCTAACCAGTTCACCCGGAAGATGGCGCATTATGCCCGCGATGTGTTCAGCCCTCGTGGTATCGAATACAAGTACACCCGCACTGAACAAAAACGTCTGTTTGAGTTCTTCCATGACGATGATGACGGTGATGACGATGATATTGATATATCGGAGTTGTTCCACTGGGGTATCCCACAAACATCGTCATCATCGTCAGCATCGTCATTAAGGTCGCTTGAGGGAAGCAAGCATGGGCGAAGTGTTGCCACAGGGCAACCCGCCGAAAAGCCTACGGGGACAGCCCCGAACCCCTGTGAGGCTGCTGGCGCATGAGAAAGCGCAGCGTTGGAATCAATGTCCGCGTCAGCGTCACAGAAAAACGAAAAATGACGCTGATGGCTAAACGTTGCGGGCTGTCTCTCTCGGAATACTTACGCCAGCGGGCGCTGGGATATGAACCGGGTGGACACCCGCCCAAGGAGGTATTTAATGTATTGGACAAACTGGATGAAATTGCAGAAAACTGTCAACCGAGTGCAGGTGCTAAAATTACAGCCTGTGCAGATGAAATAAAGGACCTGCTCATTGGCGGTAACTAAGATCTGGGCAATCAAGGACAGCTTACAGCGCGTCCTTGATTACGCAGCCAACCCGGACAAGACCGAATACGATGCTCTTGCCCAGACGCTGCACTATGCGGAGAATGATGCCAAGACCAAGCTGAACGAGAGCGCCCAGCTTGTCACCGGCATCCATTGCAGGGCAGACCATGCGTGGGAAGATATGCGGGCTGTACAGGAACGCTTTGGGAAAACAGACGGCGTGGTGGCACTCCATGCCTACCAGAGCTTCCGCGAAGGAGAGGTTACCCCGGAGCAGTGCCATGAGATTGGCGTGACGCTGGCCCGCAAGGTTTGGGGCAAGCGATTCCAAGTGCTGGTCGCCACTCACATGAATACGGATAACTTACATAATCATTTTGTGATAAATTCCGTATCCTATGTTGACGGCAAAAAATACGAGCAGCGCCGCAGCCAATATGCCGAGTTCCGGGCGGCATCTGACAAGCTGTGCCGGGAATACGGCCTATCGGTGGTGGAGCAGCCCAAAGCCAAAGAACCGGCGCGGTATGCCCGGATGCGGGAGGCCATCGACCAAGCCTGTGACGGTGCCAGCACCGCCGAGGACTTCCACAGGGCGCTGTATCAGCAAGGGTATATTTTTAGCAGTGACCCGAACCGAAGGTACGCAACCATCCGGGCGCGGGATGGCGGACGCGCCGTGCGACTTTATAGGCTGGGAGAAGAATACGATTTGCCTGCCATAGATGACAGACTGCGGGGAAACTATCTGCTGTATGGGGCAGGATTGTATGAACGGAAACACCCGCCCCGGCAGTACACGCCGAAACGGTATCGCCCCAAGGATGGCTGTGCGGGAAAAGGTGTTCTCCAAATTTTCCTAGAGGTATTCTTCGGGGAATCCCAGATGCACCGCTTATATCTGTACTACTGTTATCAGCTGGGCATCCTGCCCAAGAAACAGCAGCCCCGCATCAATCGCCCGGAATTAGAGCGCATCTGGAAAGGCACTGAGAGAATCCTTGCAGAACACGCTTTTGTTCACGACCACAAGTTTCCCTCTTTGCAGGCAATCGTGGACTACCGCAAGGGCTTATCCCGGCAGATAGATGCCCTTGCCGCACAGCGGGCGGAAATCGTCAAGCAGATGCGCCGAAAGGATGCTCCGCCGGAGTTGGCTGACCAACGCATGATACTGACTTGCCAAATCGCCAAACTGCGCAAAGAGGATAAAATCGCAGAGGGAGCCATCAAGCGTATTCAACGCACACGCGAATCCAACCGCATAGACCAAGAAAACCGAAATCAACATACAAACAATAAAACCCGCAGCCGAGATTCTTCTCACCAGCGATAAGGAGGTACAATGGCTTACATTAAGAAAAAATCCGAACGAAAATTCAAAATCACTGTCTGCAACGGCTATAAGGGCAACGGGCAGAAACGGATGAAAGCGCAGACCATCACTGTGCCATCATCCGTGCCAAAGCGTGGCATCCAGCAATATGTCATGGCAGAGGCTGAGCGCATTGAGAAAAAGTTCAAGTATGGCGTTGAAGAAAGTGACCAAACCCATTTTGAGCAGTACGCGGAAAATTGGCTCAAGCGGCAGGAGCCGTTCTTTAAGGCTACCACTTACGCAGGGTACAAACGCAATCTGGATATTGTCTACCCGTTGATTGGAGGCATCCCTCTTGCAAAGCTGCTCCCCATGACCCTAGAGGAAATGTGCGAGGAATTGCGCAAGCGTCCGGGGCGTGGTGGAAACTGCATCAAGGAAACCACGGTGCAGAAGTACCTTGAGACGGTTTCCTCGGTACTGGAGGATGCCAAGAAAAATGACATTATTCCGTTTAATCCGGCGCACCGCGTTCGGAAAAAGCATTTTGAGAAGGAGGTGCAGCATATTCCGCAGAAGTATGAAATGGGTAAACTGATGCGGGCGATTCAGAACGAACCGATTCTGTATCGGGCGTACTACACGCTGGCCATCACAACCGGTCTGCGGCGTGGTGAACTGTGTGCCCTGCAATGGAGGGACATAACCGGTGCTTGTGAACTGACCGTCCGCCGTTCCCGCAGCTGCGCATCTGGGCAGATTGTTGAGAGTGACACCAAGAGCCATCGGGAACGGATTGTAACCATTCCGCTGGGGCTATGGGAGCTTCTGATGGCGCTGCGACAGCAACAGGTGCTGCATAGCGGTGTTCCGGACAGAGAGCAACCGATTTTTACAGACCCTGATGGTCATGTACCGCACCCGGATACCTTTACCCGACATCTGCGTAAGCTATATAAAAAGTGTGGGCTATCTGAAGATTATCACCTGCATACCCTGCGGCATTTCTACGCAACCTATCTGCTGCAGGAAGGCACCAGCAAACAGGTGGCGGCATCCCTGCTGGGTCATGCGGATACGGCGTTCTTGGAGCGCACCTACTGCCACCCACAGGACGTGGCGAAACAGCAGGCCGCAAACCTGATGCAAGATCTGCTGAACAACCAAAATCCGTGCTATGTTGCATTTATGAAAAATAAGAATAGAAAAGCCAAGAAAGCAGGCTAAATAACCAGCGGCACCGTCAGCAATGGCGGTGCCGTTTTTGTCAGTAATAGGTGAATTTTTAGCATAAAGATTGTTGGGTGTGGTGATAGCTTTCTGTCGCAGTTGTCGGTATGCTTTGTAGTACCGCAGGTCAATAAAACATACAAAGGAGCGTTGAAAACAATGGCATCTATCAGAAAACGCGGCAGTAACAGTTACTTGATTGTAGTCTCTCGTGGGTATGATTATGAGGGCAACAGGCTGAAATCTGTGCAGAAAACGGTCAAGCCACCCAAGGAGTATACGCCGAAGCAAGCGGAAAAGTGGGTAAAGGAACAGGCAATCCTATTTGAGCGCGAGGTTCAGCATACCCCAGAGCCTATTAATCGAAGCATTACACTGGCAAAGTACATCGAACATTGGGTGACCGATGTTGGACCGAAGAAGCTGGCTGACTCTACATACCAACGAGATTTGCAGGACATTCGGCGCATTCTGCCGGCGTTGGGTAACTACAAACTGACCGATTTGCGAAAAGAAGTAATCCGTGAGTTTTACGAGGAAATGCGGCACAGCCCGCGTTTGGACGGCAGAGGGAATCTATCCGAGAAGTCAGTCGAAGGTTTACACAACACGCTGTGCGGCATCCTATCGGCGGCTGTGGACGAGGGATACCTTACTCACAATCCCGCATGGAGATGTTACAAACCGAAAGGACAAAAGAAAGAGCGCCCGGTGGCTGACGAGGAAACCGTAAAGAAACTGATTACAGCGTTTGAAGGTCAGAGTATGAAGTACGAAACCTATTTCAAGCTGGTACTTGCAACCGGGCTGCGGCGTGGGGAAGCCTGTGGATTAAAATGGAGTGACATCAACTGGCGCAAGCGTACAATCCATGTACAGCGGGGTGTGGTCAAACTCAGTCACCAAGAATCAATCACTAAGGACCCCAAGACCAGCAGCGGTGATCGCATGGTGTATTTGAGTAAAGAAATGTGCCAGCTACTCAAGGCGTGGCGGAAAGAATGTGAGTGGGATAGGCAGCAAACCGCGAACGAAACCGTATCTGAAGATGACTACCTGTTCCGTCAGCCTAATGGAAAGCCGATGAATCCCTGCACATTTACATATCGCTTTAAGCTGATATTGAAAGCAAACAACTTGCCGCTGGATTTGAATGTCCATAGTTTGCGCCACACCAATGCAAGCCTGCTGATTGCGCAGGGCGTGGATGTGCGCACGGTGGCTAGTCTGTTAGGACACGCACAGGCAAGTACAACGCTGGATATTTATGCCCATGCGTTTGACAAGAACAAGCGAAAGGCACAGGAAAAACTGGGAAAGGCGATTGGATTATGATGAGAAAAATCAAGCTGACACGCGCAAACAAAAGTATCCTGCTGAAAGCACTTGCACCTTATTACTACCGAGAGAAAGCGCTTGGGCATAGCACAGAAAAACCGGGGCGACTGATACTGAAAATTGATTCTCTCCCAGCCGATAAAAAAGCTACTTTTTCCACAGAAGAAATTTACCTTATGCGTACCACTGTAAATCAACTGAGAAATGAACGGCTGGCAAAAGGACAATACACTGATGCGGCAGATGATATGCTACTAAAATTATTCTAAAATCCGGGAAAAACGCATTGCAAAAGTACATTGCAATGCGCTTTTTTGTGTGCCCGAAGGGATTTGCCAAGCCGCGCCCTAGAAACGCCCCACCGGGGCGTTTCTGCCCCGCGGGACGCAAAGCGCGGGGCACGGGCTGTTCGAATCCGCTCTTTTACTGCTCCATAAAATCCATGCAAAACAGAAAGAGCAGCACCCCATAAGGTACTGCTCTTGGTGCAGTAAAGCAATCCAAATCCGAACCATTTCCCTTTGATATACCATATTTTACAACGGTTTGCAATGGGAAAATCAGCGAACAGCATTTAATTCTTTTCGTAAATCAGATACCCACCGACCTATGGTTTTCGCCATAAGCTGATGGACATCTGTTGTTCTGGTTTATAATTCACTGATGGTTGCAGTAATGGGCTGCATGAGGATTCGCCTGACCGGGTTATATACTGCCAGCACCACAGCCGCCAGCACGACTACGACAATCACGGCAAGACAGCCCCACGGCACCTGCCACGCTGCACCGAAATAATGGGTGATGAGCAGGATATACAGCTTCCGATTCAGCACAAGACCCAGCGCAATGCCCACCACAAGACCGGACACCGCATAGGTGCCAGCTTCGGCAGAGATCATGCGTTTCAGCTGTGCATCATCCATCCCGATGGCACGCAGGATGCCATACTGCTTCATTCGTGCCGACACGCTCATGGAAATGCTGTTGACGATGTTCAGCAGGGAAATGCCGCCAATAATGGCAAGAAATCCATACAGTACGATCCGTGCCGCATAATAAGTCCCACGGTCCTGCCGGTTGCTTTCCCGCAAATCCTGCACAACGATCTGATCACTGGAAAAAGCCGCCAGCGCCAGCACGGTCTCGTCACTGGCGGTGCGGTCCAGCTGCACCCCGATCATATTGTAATTCTGTTCTCCTGCTACACGGCGGAACAGCGTTTCAGGCGCAATAATGGTCACATCGTCCGGAAATATTCCCTGTGAGAATGCGCCCACGACCGTCAGCGGCACACCGTTCACCGTGATGGTATCCCCGACACGGATGGGGTTTGTTTTGTTGTACATCGTCATCACTTCATTGTCTGCACCGGAATTTTTTGCCATTCTTCCCTTGACCACCATGCTTTTGCTAGATTCCAGCATAAAATCATCGTACGAACAGAATGTGACCTGCTCGACATTGTTCCGGTCGCTGCTGGCAGGTACATGGACAAGACCCGTACAGCCCCATACACGTGCAACACCGGGCATCCTTCGCAACTGCTGCGCCATGGTATCCGGCAGCACCCGTTCGTTGTCATAACCGGTGTATATCACATCCGCCTGCCATGGTGCCAAACTTGGCAACAGCAGAGAAGCAAACTGCAAAATAACGATAAATCCCAGTGCAAGCACAATGCTTAATGCAAAGCTTGCGGTAATCAGGAACCAATTCTTTTTGCTTGCGGTAGCATGGTATATGCCCAGTGCAGTTTCAGTCCGACCGGAGCCAAGATTCGCTGCATGATGCACAACTGCCGCCTGTTCACTCCCGGAAGCCGCCGCCACAGGCGGGACCTCTGCAGCCTGCTTGGCCGGAGCCTGTGCTGCCAGCAGCACCGTTACTACGCCCACCACAGCACCGGCACACAGACCGCCCATACTCAACCGGAATACCGGCGTTGTCGCAAACTCACCGCCAATGCCGTACCGCAGTGCGCCGCACACCGCCCAACTGGAAAATGTCCCCAGAACAAGGCCGATCGGGATCGCAATCCTGCACCAGTTGAGTGCTTCCATCCGGACAAAATGAACGACCTGCTGTTTGCTCATTCCGAGACAGCGCATCATACCAAAGAACCGGGTGCGCTGCGCAATATTGCTGTTCATGGTACCGGAGATCATCAGCACACCGGCAAGCAGCACCAGAGCAAACAGCACACCCGCCATGCCGTACACCGTCCGGAACGCAGTGCTGTTGCTCTGTCCGGCAGAACCCATCACATTCAAATTTTCATGCACGGCATCCTCGCCATACTGCTGCTGTAGCTGCGGCAGAGCTTTTGCCGCCTTGGCAGCGCTGGTATACTGCAGATCGTACACAGTCTGCGGCAGAGCTTCTCCCTGCCCAGTCAGAAGCGATTCAAATGTCTCCTGCGGCAGATAAATATCCACCAGTGCAAATTGCATTTCGTAATAGCTTTCGTCCACACCGCCGATGCCAGTCACAGTCAGTGTCCGGCTCTGCCCGTCCGGCAGCTTCAGCGTGACCGAATCTCCGATTGCCACACCAAAAATCCGGGCGGCACCTTTTCCAAGCAGCACCTCTCCGTCCTGTTCCGGAAAAGTCCCCTCAAAGGCTGCGGAACGATTCACACGCAGAAATTGCGCATCACAACCGTAAAGAACCACCCGTTTTCCGTTCAGGCGGTAATCCTCTTCTCCGCCCTCATTGAACACCGCTCCTACACCTGCGCACACCACGTCCTGCTGCTGTGCCAGCTGTTCTGCCTGACTCTGTGTAATTCCGGCAATCTGCAAATGCCAACTACCATCTTTTCCTGCTGCGCGATTCATTTGGGTGCGCAGCATCATATCCGCTACACTGAAAATAGCACTGACCAGAAACACCGCAATGACGATGCACAAAATCGTCATGCGGTTCTGCCGTCTGCGTACCTTGGCAGAAATCGGGATCAGGCTCAGATAGCTTTTCATTTCTGTGCTGCTCATTCCCGGCACCTCCCAAAATCGGTCAGGCAGCCGTC